>Ga0209489_102111_pt1 | contig 40717 bp, 23 predicted proteins | sample SiratrowhiteBW_FD_187527 | JGI IMG/M metagenome (GOLD analysis project Ga0209489, IMG submission 187527) | Root nodule microbial communities of legume samples collected from California, USA - Siratro white BW (SPAdes) (version 2) | ecosystem: Host-associated > Plants > Roots > Nodule | place...
TTTTTTTTTTTTTTTTTTATACAGATTGGACTAAATGTGTTGTATACGAATTGAAACATTTCTGAAATGTTATGTTAATTTATTTTTTATATTGATAAAAAAAATATTTCCTTAAATAATTCAGAAAAAAAATTAAATTACATGTGATAACTTGATTGGTAGTTCTACCTTATCATTATGTAGAGGAAAAAACTTTAACTTATAAATTGTACAACAGCAAAAAGTAATCTTAATAACGAAATATGGTTTTTATAAATTTACAACTAAATTTTTGTGACGCCATTTTTAGTGATGAATACGAATTTTTGCGACTAATTCTTGAGCGAATTTATCATAATATAGACCAAAGCAATTAATATGAAACAGCACAAACCAATAACACAGACAACAAAAATAATTAAATTAGTTTGCATGTGCTTTTTAATTCACTTTTATAATCAAAAGAGGTTCACTTTTTCTTAAATGTCTATTAGCTATGCATATATACATCATTCTTTGTGTACCTATGCATATCATAGGTATATTTAGGTTTTCTTTTATATTTAGATTTTAATATTAGTAGTATATAATAGACTTAATTATGAAAAGGTAAAAGTTTAGACGGGATCAATATATAATATGTTTTACCTATATTTAAAACTGTGGAATGATGATTTTTCCCATTTAACTATTCATATAATTCATATCAATAGAAGAGACTATTGATTTAAAGAGTTATCATTAACTAGGTAAGATATACATCAAATGTAAGAATATCATTAGAGACGAAAAAAGAGACACAAAATTTGAATGCACTTGAAGTTTATGGTTAGGTTTCAAAGGTTGAATGATTGGTACATATCATTGGTATTATATAGCCGCAATTTTTATGGCACAAAGTCAAAGTTCCATTTTTGCTGTAAAGTATACAAATTTCTTAACTTTCCCCTACCTTAACTAAAGGGCAACCTAATTTCTACCTTCACAAATTTCTATGCTATCGAATTTAATTATAGGACAACTAATAACATATTCTTTACACACAGTCTAATCGATTGAAATTTTTTAAATGTTAAAAATTTAAAGAAAAAAAATATCTAAATTTATAATTTCAATAAACTTTAGGTGAATAATCGAAAGAGTGTGTTAAAAAATGATAAAAGAACGTGTGTTAGTATAGTTTCACAAACATCGTCTTGTTTTTTCATTCAAAATACTTAAAGTCCACATAAGTTTTCTTTTCCTCTTGATTTTTCATTCTTATAATGAATAAAAATGTTAAATATCTACAAACTCCATTCATATACACAATTAATGTCAAAACCCTAGCTATTTTCTAACAAAACCTGATGTTTTTGTAAAAACCTTTGGGTATGTGCTGCTTTAGAATAGCTTATTTACAATTAAAAAACAATTATTATTTTTATAACCTTTTTATACAGTTTAAAAACGTAATTTTGTTTTCAAGAAAATAATTAATTCTTTTAAGTTCACATACTATTTAGATGATGCTTTAAGGTAGATATTTTACTATTAAAAGAACGTTGAAGTAATTTTAGAGTATTAATTTGACTAAGTATTATCCTGCGGAATTAGTACCTTTATGGTAATGATAATTATCCCGAATTTCCAACTTTTATTTAATACTAATTACTCTTGTTTTGGTAATATATAAATATTTAACAACTATAAAAAGTATGTAGACACAGAAAAATATAGATAAGGCTCTATCTCTTGTAAAACGGCTTCACCATATTTTGTGAGAAATTATATTGTATCAAAAGCCTTTTTTTCTATCACGTAATTTTGTGATTTGACAATTAGATCTCTATGAGGGTATTGTAACAATAAATTAATAATAATAATATATGATTAGATAATAGCTTATATAAGGTTGATAGATTTAATTAAATATAATAAATGGGTTTTAAATTTAAAACCGCATCTCAATAAAGTTTGTTGCACCGATTTTTTTTTTTATGTAATAATTCTTTCTTAAAAAATTGGACTTCCTAGGTTGAAGGTTATGATTTTCAAACATCTTTAATAACTTGACAATAGAAGGTTGAATTGATTATTGAGGAAAGAAAGTTTAGCAATTATACAGTGAAAAAATAAATTCATAAAATAATTATATACTAATAATATCAAGCATTAAATGAGGAGTTGCTTAAATTTAAAAATATTCCCTAATTAAAAGTATTCCTCAACTTGATATTAAGTAATCCACTTGGGGTGAAATGTTTGAATATTATGTATGAAATTTCAAGTTTGATTTTCAATGCCTTATTTTTCTTGTAACAAACCTAAGATTAAGTAGATAATCACTAGACAAAACCACTTCATTTTCTTTCTCAAATTGCGTGTATGTTTTAGTATAGAAGAGTAGGTAGGGTGTAGTTTGAGGTCTAACACAATAAGCTTATCTTCAATTAATAATTTTGACATTGTGAATGCATAGATTTCAATCTGCTATTGAGTATCGCTTTCAATACAGCTACGTAAGTAAGATATCACTTCCATAGCTTATGTTTCTCTACTATATTATAATTGGCTTATACCAAAGTAAAGTGAGTGAAGTAATTTAGATGAAAATTTGATTTCAGGATTCGATTTTTAACACAAACAAATAAAAATTGTGGATTTTGTTTCTTTTTTTATTTAGACTAGTAGTTTTAAAATTTTTAATTTGAAAAAAAAAATGAAAATGACATATAAACAGTTCAGATTTAAAAGAAAGTAATAAATTTTAATAAAAATAATTTGATTCTAAGATTTTTTTTATATATTTATGTTCTTGTGAGTTTGATAATTTTCTGAGAAACAAAACTTATATATATATTTTTTGAATTTTGCTTTCTATAAATCGATTTGAAAAAATGTTTGAAAAAGAGAAGTTATTTTCTTTTTTATTATTATCAGCAACAAATTTATTATTATATTAACGCCATAAGGCATGTCACCAACAGTATTACAGTTCATAGTCAAATTAATTACATTAAGGTTAAACAAATAAACTTGCTAACCATATGCATAACAAGCTTTACAATAACAAGCTTTAAAGTAACAAGCTTTACAATAACAAGCTTTACAATTAACAGCATTCTGTCCAAGTTTGTATTGATTTTTCTTTGATGACATATTCATTTATAATTCTACTAAATAATCAACTAATATCATTATAAATAGGTTTAGAGTTATTGCAACATCAATAATTATATATTTAATGTATTAGATTGAGATATACTTGATCAACATAACAACAAACCATTTATTTGCTATGTGGTCAAGATGTACTAGACACTAGACCGACAAAAATATGACAAGTGTTCGTTAAGATAATCGATTGAAATGTGTCGGACACCTAAGATGATAATGTAAGATTAAACATCATTATCACTATAATTAACCTATTAAATATGATTGTAATATGACAACAACAAAGTAAAAAGCCACAAAAGGGTAAAACAATCTCACACGGACACTCTATAAATAGTGTGAATGTTTCGGATGAAATTACGTTTTCAAACACATCCTTACACGCTCCGAAATACTGAGTATTGACTTAAGCATCAGAAAACCCTTTGCAAGTACCTCCCCTGCCTCACTACCGAGAATTGATGATCGAGACTAAGAACTAAGACAAAGACTAAAGACTGAGTACATTCCATGTCAATTGTGTAGAAGATCCCTTCATGGTCCATACATAAACAATTAGACCCAATTTTCAGAATTTCTATTTAACATCAAATATCAAAAATTCAATTTAACAGTTTTCAAAAACCAACCTTTGATGCACTTGTGCTTTTAACTTATGTGCTATGTGTGTTAAAATCATGTATAAATTTGATATCTTTTTGAAAGTGTAGATTCTCCATTTTTGTTGTTGAGAATCTAATTATGAACTTGTTGTTGTCGCTTATACTTTTGTCAATCCTAATCATAGTAGATGATGTTTCTAATGCTATTGTTTATCTTGTTCATGATTTTACCCAACTCGAGGATATTTGTAAAGTTCATATTATTGCAGAAAGTAATGATAATTTTGTTGATTTACGTGTTAATTCTAGTAACGCAGGTGCACATGCTGACTTAAATGGATCGTCTAATCCCGTATTGTTGTCTATACCTACATCTTATACTCACTTAAAGGCACTGTTACCACTAAACATTTTCCACTACTTCTATTAATACTTTTTGCGTTTAATGGCAAGTACACTAGTTGCTCATATAGCAAGTAATAAATATATCATTCTCTCTCAAGGGAGTTATGCAATACACAACAATTATTACAATTATAATAAAAATAGACCGAAGAACAATTTCATAGTTTAAATGGTTTTTGCAAGAAAGTAAATTATTCAAAACAAATTAAATATATATTTTTTCATAATTTTATGTCAAATCTAAGATGACAGAATAAGGTTAAGGATCGATGATGTAAATAATGCTAGGGTTGGAATTCACCATACCTTACTCTAATGCATAAAACAATTACCTTGTTTTCCTAACTAGCCTCACTCACCTAAGACTTTAGGGTTTAGGTATTTCAATTCAGATCCTGATTACTAACAATATTTTTCAATACTTTTATAATCAAAGTGTCAAGCCATTAATCAACACAGTAGACGTTGAGCGAATAATTGAAATATTAATATTGAAAGGAAAAGACATATAAAAACAATATTGATTACATGAGAGTTTGGTAGGTTACATCTAACCCTAACAACAATAGTTCTTCATAGATATGAGAACTCTAAACATATAAGATGAACAATGGGTGGAAGAAGAAGAAAATGATTACACTAAAAACCTTAAAGATGTCCTCCCAAACTGATTGTTCTTCTCTTCTCCTCAGTGTATAAACCCTAACATAGGCTCTCAGTAAATAGATTTTTGGAATGAGGTTCACACCAGGCTCAACTTTAGTGGCAACGGGAGCGACTTCACAATTTTTTCTTCTCTTTTGTGAATCCTTTCATGAGCCTTCTATCCTTTGTCTTTCCTTCATGAGCTTCTAGCTATCCTTCTTCATGGACTTCAAGAGAAATTCAATGGATTGATGTAGAAATAAGAAATTCGTGAGAGTGAGAAGTGAGGTCAACTCACTAGCAAAAGTCGAAGCTAAGTCTAGAAGGATACTAACCTAAGGAGAAGTTAGAAACAAGTAAAATGGTAAAAAATGGGCAGCATATGATTACTAATTCCAAGTTAATTTTTACATGTAGTGAGAACTTATATTGCATGCTAAAGCTTCTAAAAAACTCTCAAATAAGAGCACGATAAGTGGCAAGGTATGAATGGAGGATCCTCTTAATTGGGAGAGTGCCATTGCAAAGAAATAAAGAAAGTAAGGGATGTGACGCCACCTAGCCCTAGTTAGACACTAACCCTAGCTTGGATGACAAGTTAGGATTTTGTACCTATGCGTAAGCTTTCCTTCTCCTACGTTTAGGGTTTTGTCTCTACAACCCTAGATCCAAAATAAAAGGCCCAAAATATTTTAAATTATTCTTAAAGATTTATGCAATTAGAGGTCATGTAATCTTGATGCTCTAATATTTTTAGAGTGATCTTTTTCAAAGTTAACTTTGAGCCCAGAAGTTTATTTAGAGGCCCAAACAAGCTCAATTAGGCCCAATCTATTGTTAAGCTCTTGATCCAGTCTTTGGCTTAGTGACTTCTTTATTTTGTATCTTAGGTGGCTGGGATGTATTCCAATAGTTTGGCTTTGGTTAAAAACAAATAGGTTTCCTACATAAAGGAAGTCCAAACTCAATGCTGAGGGAAATGATCCTTTTCAAGCCCTATAGTGTATAAATGATAACAAAATATAGATTTGCCAGAGGAATACAAAGTCCACACTACATTTAATGTTTTTTATTTACGTCCTTTTGTGGTTCAGACAAAGAAGTATACAATAAAGTTAAGGACAAATCCTCTTGAAGAGGGAAGGGGTGATGGAAGACCCCTCAAGAAGGGACTAACTATCAAAGAAATGGCCAAATATATCCAAGAAGAGTGTGAGACTTAGCTGAGCCTAGCAAAGTCAAGCTCTTATCATCATGGGCCAATCTTCCTTTGTAAATAGTAGAGTAGGATATTTTCCTTGGGTCATGTATTAGACCACAATACATTTTTCTTTTAGAATTTGTAGTATGGGCCTTGAGTAGGAGTAGAACTAGGGTACAAGGTTATCTAGGGTATCAATTGGGCCTCCATCAAGCCCATTTGAAACCCTAGGTGACTTAGGGTTTCTAGAATGAAGCTAAGGTGAGTGATTGCCTTGGATTTTCAACACATCTTGAATGTGTAAAGCATGTTGCCACCATATGGCAGTTGATACACATTTTGTGTTGCAAATCATGGATCACATGCCAAGTGTCTTCACACTGTTGGCTCCTCTATATGAAGGTTACTTTAAATTTAAGGTGCTTGGCTTTAGCATTATTTTGACAAATGTGTTTTTACTCATCAATCATAGATTTAAAGGGAATCAGTTCTCCTGAATTATCAATCAATGTAGGTATACCATTTTTAATAATACTGATTAACTTTATATCGTTATATTGAATAATGTCAATCATCCTCATATTCCAAAGCTTATAATTTTGACCCTTGAAGAACGGTGGTCGACTCACGTGTAGTTCGTCTCCGTCCATTGAGTTCTTGTAAGATTGTGCTTCAAGTGTTGTAGGTGAGCTCTGATACCAATTGTAGGAACATTTGTCTTTAGAAGGGGGTTGAATGGAGTTGAACTCAATTCGCTACAAACAAAATCACCAAGCAATATCATCAAGGAAAGAATACATAAGCACAAATGAAACAGTTCTATACTAGTTCACCCTAATCTTTTGGGCTACGTCCAGTTCTCCCTTGAACAAACTGTTCAAGAGGTTTCACTATTCAGCAAATGGTTACAACGAGTATAAACCTGTCCAATTTACAACGAGTCACAAACCTCTCTAGGTATCAACAAGTACACAAACCTCTCCAAATTATCCGAGTACACAAACCTCCTTAGGTTATAACGAACACACAATCCTCTTCAAGTTATACCAATCTCAATTGTCAAGACCACTCAAAACTAAAAGAACCACTCTCAAAAGGAGATCAATGAAATCTCACAAGGGTTTACTTCACAATGATGAATCATTACACAATGGATTTACACAACCCAAAATTCTATATGCTCTCAATAGCAGATTGACAATAAACACTCAATAGATACTCTAATTTTTCAATGTATTGCACAATGTATTTCTCCTTTTGCCTATTGTGTTCTTTAACTTGAAATTGTTCCTTTATGTGTAGCTTTGTAGAACCTAGTCGTTGGATGCTTGAAAGGTAAATCTTAATCATCTAATATTGAAACTAGCTGTTGGAAGAACAACTCCTATTCTTGATTCTGCATTAAAACTGACTTTTATTTGCATATAGAAACAATTTAAACAACACAAGATATATTTGATTTGAAATAATTAATCACGTTTACATATTTCATAATAATTTGAATAATTTCTATTATAAACAAATTTGAACATTAAAGCACATGTTATAAAATCTGATTTTCATTATTTTAGAAAATTAGAAGCAAATCAAATCAAAATTAGGTGCGACAAAATCATTTTGAATTATTTCTGTATTTAGCTATAACAATATAACAATTCAATCTTAATTTCAAAAAGTTTCTACAAATACATGTAGGTAAATAAAATACACTGAATCAAATTAATTTTATTATAAGAAAACTTGATAAAATCATGGACCAAGGTGCAGAGAATGATTTGATCTCAAAATAAAACTAAAAACAGATTTCAAAATACATTTAAAACATTTACTATTTTTATATTTATTTATTTTTAACTTTCCTCTTCTTTTAATTATAAAAAACTTAATATAATAAAATAATAGTAAATAAACACTTATCTGGGTTTGCAATTCATCTGTACATACTCATCGTGCTTAGAGATCGGTAAATATTACTGTAACAGACACATATGATAATCAAATACAAACAAATACTTGGAGTATTGTTATCATCAAAACTTTATTACATGATTAGATTATCTAAAGAGACTTTGAACCGTCTAATCATATGTGTGTGTGTGTCACCTTATTACTATCTAGAGTTTTCATCAATACCTACTTTTACAAGAAATTATATAACACTAATATCCACATAAAGAGTAATATTAGATTTAATAATTAAAAGAAATTTAATATTAGGCATGTCCTATCAAAGATTAACATCTCATCCAATCTGAGATTTACATCATTACAACCTAAGTTGCACATCTACACACATAATGGTGTTCCAGAATTTTTCCTCAATTTCTTACCACTTGATATCTTAGCCTATGTCACTTAAACTATCAATTAAGCAAGATGATTTTTCTAATACTATAGTTTTCTTTACTTATGCATAATAAGTGAGGGTTAACTTATCACCATAGATTTGTAACATTACACTTCATACACACATCCATATATACATATCCATATATACATGTATCCTTTCAATCGTAATTTACTGCATTGTATCAAAATTCGAAAACAACTCAATGTAAATTATTTTGCAAAAATGGTTAAGTATAATAATTCATATTTGGTTCCCAATCATTCAAACAAGATCAAATATGACTAATAAGAAAACTAAGAGAGTAAGCTACTCTATTACCAAAAATTCAATTCTAAGAACGCATTACTCTTGGTTTTAAAGTTTAAAAATTGAAACAATTTCAAGTAACATTGATAATTTGACCTTTACTCACTAAAACACTCAAAACTTAGTGACCTTTTTAGGTTATTCCAAGACGATTGTAAGACTAACATTAAAAGCTATAACCTTCATTAAGACCTCAAAACCTAATTCAAAAGCATTTATTAACTCAATATCTACAAATTTGTTAGATGAATTTCACAATTGGGTTTAAATCTGCTAAGTGAATGAGGAATCTGCTGATAGGATTTTTCACAATAAAACTCACTTCCTCTTTGCTTGTAATTCATTTTCTTAAAAAGAAGGGAAACTAATTTTCAAATTTTCTTAAACAAAAGAGGCTACGATAGCAGTTGGCTCCCAGAACCGCTTTAGTAGCCCACCTACTATAGTGGTTGGCTCCCAAAACCGCCTTAGTAGCCCACCTACTACGGCGATTGGCTCCCAAAACCACCTTAGTAGCTCCTTCAGAACCCTAAACACATTTTTTTTCAAAATAAGGGAACCTAATTTTCAATTTTTTTAAATAAAAGGGGTTGCGACGGTGGTTGTCTCCCAGAACCGCCCTAGTAGCCCCTTTAAAACCCTAAACCCCTATTTTAACACTGTATTCGCTCATTTTTCTTTTACGCTTTCGTCTTCTTCCTCTCTCGCGTCGTTGCTCTTGCTCCTCTCTTGCACCGTTGCCGTTGTCGTCGTCCATCCTTGTCCAATTTCGCTCCCAAACTAAGATTCACTTCTTGCAATTGGTCAGTAACGTTCGTTCTTACTTTGGTACCGTTTGCACTTTCCTTTTGTTTGCCTTTTTGTTTTACTCTTCATTTTTGTCAATGTCGTTGGTTCCATTTTGTTGGGAGTTGTTGTTTGCGTTTTGTAGTGTTTATTTTGGCCTCTTCGCGTTTGGTTTTCGTTTTACTCTTGATTTTCGGTTGAATTATACTGTGATTATGGTTTCATTTTTTGGGTTTGGTAAGTTGCGTTTTGGTTGATTTGTGTTTTTTGCATTTAACTTCTTCCTACACGTCGCCTTAGTCTACAAGAGGTATGTTTTTTGTATTTTTGAAATGCGTGGACTGTTTGGACTAGTCTATGTATACTTCATTTCAATGAGAAGTAAATACTCATAGTGTCTTGTAGTGTAACATAATGTATAATGTACGACTTGTAGATATTCATTTCTTGTATGCTTGATATAATATATATTTTTGTGACTTGTAAATGTAAATTATTTTCTTGTATTCTTTGTATAATGTATAATTTTGGGATTAATTATGTAATCTGCCTGGGAATTGGGGCTTTGAGTACATGCAGGTTCTAGGCAGCAGCTATTCGCTGCTGTTTTTTTTTTTTTTAAAAATACACCTATTAAGGCAGTTGTTTAGTGGAACCGCTGTAATAGGTCTTTTACGGCGGTTCCCACTAAACAACCGCCTTAATAGGTCCTGCCTGAAATTTTTTTAGACACTTTTGACAGATTTCTTACAACAGTTTTCAAGGAACCGCAGTGGTATCTCATATGTACTATGGCGGTTTTAGAACCACCATAGTATGTCAAATATTTTCTATGACGGTTGAATCTACGGCAGTTTCAAAACTGACGTTGTATGTCCTCCAGAATCGTTGTAAAATGTGGTTTTTCTACTAGTGTAGTCCTAATTTGAGGATAGTTGTGCAGTTTAAGACCAACTCTCCATTGCTCCTTTTTGTAATAATCAACAATAAGTCATACCAACATTGATTTAGGATAGCCTAAGTATGTCTAATAAGCTTGCAGGTTCAATTAGAGGAATGTGCAGAAAATTAAATAAGACTATGAGGATTTTGCTACTTGAGATACTTGTTTAACAAAGCTTGTTGGTTATTCTTTTACCACATAGTGCTTTTTTTTTTCTACCTAAGAATTACTTTTCAACTTTTCTTAATTAACCAACACTAAATCAATTCATCTTGTATTTTTTTTTTTACCTCATAGACTATAATTTTTCTATATATTCACTTGTGAATTTTGTCTACTAGCTTATATGCATGATTGGTACTAGCTTCCCAAAAATTGGTAATCTAAAACAATTTCCATCTTTCATGGCCTATTAATTAAACACTCCATTGTTTTTATGACTATAGCCGAGTTACTTGAAATTGGACCATGAGAGTATGAGTATGTCTTCCGTCATCTTGTTCCTATGTTTGTCGATTAAATTACCCTTACGCTGAGTCATAATACATTCTACTAACAGGTTTAATATATTACATAATACATTTTTCTAGGCTTTTTGATGCACGACAAAGCTTACACAATGCTATGTGATTTAGTCTCCAAACCACCGAGTGACACCATAAAGGTTTTCACAACTCTACGTACTATCTAAAGCATATGTTTCTCAAAAATAAGGATAGTATCAATAAGCAAATCCTAAATCACACTCTAATCATACTTGTAGTGCTTGTGATAAGGAAAGCCTGATAGTATATCAAAAACTTGAGAAATTCTGAGTTCTGGGTTTTGAGAAAGAAAAAACTTGATACTAAACAGAAAAAGACAGGTCCAAAAACAGTAGAAGCAATGCAAAATCTAAACTCCCCCATTGATCAAAAACAAGAATAAGCATCAACATTAAACATAATTCAAAATAAAATATTCAAATAAGAAAAGTTAGACAAGAGAAGATAAGAACTAAGAAAAACACAGAAAATAAGAGATAACCATGTCAGAATCAAAGCTAGTGTGACTCAAAGAAGGGTGGTGGGGAACAGACAAACAGACAGAGTCATCAGCAAGTTCCATCATGAGACCATACAGGTTTGAAAAGACACTATTCAACACAATCCCAGCAGCAGAAGTGTCTTCAGCTCCATAAAGAAGGCTACACCACACCAAAGCATAAATTACGATAAACATTCTAATATATGAGGCTTATAATTACCTTGCTAACTGTTAAAAACCTACATTTAATTCTTAAGCTTAGATTTTCTTGAAAATCCTTTTGTTGATTTATGTGTAATTAAAATGTAATATAAGTACATAAAAATAAATAACTACTGTACCAAAAATCAAAGAAGTTGACTGGAAGAAGTAATACCTAGTAACAACACCCATTGGTCATCCCCAAAGACCAATACAAGATACTTGTTTGTTGCTTCTTAAATATGACTCCACCATCTTGAGATCATCTTTCTGTCATAGAAAACATTAAAATTGAGAAATGTTGCTTTTATAGGAGGATATAAAATAATAAAAATGAACAAAATTAAAACGAAGATGTATGAAGAAAAATTATATTGTTATTTCTTCTTATTTCTCTGAGCCATGAACAACTTACATTAATAATACTTACAGAAAGGAAAAATAACCGCCTAAAATTAATCTCCTTAAAGTTTTGGAACAGTTATCAAAAACTGAAATACTTTATCCTAACGTCTAGGAAACAATTAGGAACAATTATTCTAATTAGACATATTCAAAAATTGAAACATATCAATGAGCAGATTCAAAAATAAATATCTAACACTCCTCCTTGATTTTACAACTGCAAACTCCAATCTTTTGTCTTAAGTCTTCAAATTTACCTTTTGGAAGAGCTTTAGTTAAAATATTAGTTAATTGATCTTCAGTCTTACAATGAACTAAGACAACTTCCTTACTAAATTGAACTTCTCTCAGGAAATAGTATTTCATCTAGAAATGTGAAACACAGGATTGTTGGAAATTTCAATGACTGCTTGATTATCAACATTGATAATAGTTCCATCCTTCTTATTAAACTTCAAATTTGCCAATATTTTTCTAATCCACAAAGCTTGATTAGTAGCAACAACTGCTATATATTCTACTTCAGCTGTGGATTGAGCCACTACTTCTTGCTTTTTTGAATTCCAAGAGAAATAACCAGAACCAAGACTAAATAGATAACCTGAAGTACTTTTCATATCATCACAAGAACCTGTCCAGTCATTGTCAGAAAATCTATCAGAATTACTTCTTCTGATTTCCTGAACATGACTCCAAAATTTGTTATTCCTATGACGTATCTCAGCACTCTTTTCACCGATTTGAAGTGTAGTTAACTTGCACAATGCATAAATCTAGATAATAAACTTACTACGTACAAGATATCAGGTCTTATTGCGGTGAGGGACATCAAGCAACCTATTAAGCTTATGTAGAGTTGTTCATTGACTTTATTTGCACTATCATCCTTGCAAAGTTTTTCATTCTGCATCAGTGGAGTGCTCATCATTTTGCAGTCATCCATACCAAATTTCTTCAATACTCTTCTTGCATATTTCTACTATCTAATGAAGATACCTTCTGTGGTTTGACGTGTCTCCATTCCTAAAAAATAAGACATTTCTCCCAAATCTATCAACTCAAAGATTTTCAGCATCTGATCTTTGAATTGCTTGACAAGATCAAAGTTGCTTCCATTGAATGATTCAGTCTTCATTGGTCCACAGACATCATTATGAATGAGTTGCAACATTGTTTCTGCTTTCTAGTCCTTTTTATGAGGAAAAGGCTTTCTAGACTACTTGTCGAATTGACATACTCCACATATTTCGTCTTTAATTTTAACAAAAGGTTGGTTCTGCACTAACTCATTTGTATGCATAAAATTAAGCCCAGAGTAATGAAAATGTCCTAACCTTTTGTGCCAAATCTGTCCCAACTCAGCCCTAAAGGAGTAGGCTAAGTCTGTTTGCATGTTTGTCGAAAAGTTTTTGCCTTTCATCTTTATTGACATCAATTTAATGTCAATTGTATATAAGACTTCACAAGTTTTATCTCTGAACACAACAGCATAGCCTTTTTCTAAAAGTTGTCCGACGCTTAACAAATTTTGATCAATCTGAGGACATACAAAACATATGAGATAGTTATTGTTCCTAAGTCAGTGTTAATGACAATATTACCTAAGCTTTTAAACCTCAATATAGTCTCTATTTTCAATTTTGATCTTTGAGTAATATGTTTCATTCATATTCACAAACATACTTTATCATAGGTCATATGATGAATACATCCACTGATAATCAACCATAATTTACTAGTAATCAACCATTGTCCACGACAAAAATAAAGTAAACTAAAAATTTAATAGTAAATCTTCAAAGTAAGTCTCAAGATTGTCAACATCGTTTTTATAACCAAATATCCGAAAATCTATTTACTACAGGTGATTTAGTTACATCTTACGTAAAAGTTAATTTCCTTTCTACTAAAATTATAATTTTGCCCTTCTAGTTTCTAAGTTTTTTTTTTTTTTTTTTTATGAAAATGCCCATAAATCTTCCCAATAATGTCTTACATGTCCAATCAGGATCTCACATTTTTTCTTCTAGCCTCAGACTTAATTTTTTTTTTCTATTTTTTACATTTTCAGTCCAATAATTGCATCAATTAAACTTGAAAAATTTAACGTGTGAGAGATAGAAATCTGATAAAAAAATTTATTTAAAATAAAAAATTAATCTAATTTTTACTAAAATGTCTAAATTTTATAAAAATAAAAACCTCCAAGAAAAAATACAAAAAAAAATACATAGTAGATACAATTAACTCAAGAAAAATGTCAATAAAACAATTGTTATCACAAGACAATGTAGTCAATATAGTATATTCAACTTGGTTTCCTCTCAAACTTAAATTTTTTTTCTACTTTCCACATTTTCAGTCCAATAACTACATTAATTAAACTTGAAAACTTTACAATTAGGGGATTGGAATCTACTAAAAAATATTATTTAAAACGGAAATTAATCTAGTTTTTACTAAAATTTCTAAATCTTATAAAAATAAAAACTTCAAGAAAAACTACAAATAAAAACAAAAAATAATAATAGAACATGCAATTAACCCTAGAAAAATTTGAATAAAATAAGTGTTATCACAATACAATGTAAAAAGTGAATATATTTATTGTTATTATTTTACCTTGTATGTTTTTTATTCTCATATCTACAACGACTGTTTGACCATCAATGTTGCACTCATTCTTGTAATGTACGTGGATTTTGGGCAACAATCATATATTTGAATAAATAATAAATAATAATTTAATTAAACTAATATTTAAATAAATAACTATTTAGAATAAATATTTTATTAAATTGGAATTGATATATTAACATATACTTATTTTTTTCAAGTGTTAATAGTTGAATAAATATTTGACTAATAACTAAATAATTAACTGAATGGATATTTGAATTAAGGTATTGAAACTGTTTGAGTAAATCAATAATTTGACTATAAGTATATATATTAAGTATTAAATTTAATTTTTATTGATAATTCTTGTTAAGTAATAAATATATTTAATATTTAATAGTCTATATAAGTGATATATAGTAGCAATGGTTGAACACAAATTGACAAGAGTGAAAAGAAGGCAGCAAGATAATCAAGAGAAGATGGGAGAGAAGAAAATTGTGGCTCTTTTGATGTTTATTGTGGCTTATGGTTTGGCAGTAACACCATTGAGTTATTCTCAAAATCCTCCAGCATGCAATAAAGACGATACAGATTTTCTTAGCTATTGTGGAAATTATTTTAAAAGTGTGGTACCTAATCCATCTTCTGATTGTTGTAAGACAGCATCAGTTGCATTCAAAAAAGCCATGGCCAATGGTCAAGGTATAAGAGATATTTGTAATTGTATTAGGGGTGCTCAACCAATTTCACAATTTCCACAACCAAAACTTCTAAGCCTTCCTGATGCATGTAAGATTCAACTTACCTTTAATATGCATCTATGTGTATATGGTGGGATTTTTCCGGCCATACCTAACTCAGATTAAGTTAAAGTCATATAATGATATGTGTGTTTCAATAATAAATAAAATTTTTCAATATACTTTTAATTCCTCTTGTTATTCTCTTCAATTTCTCCTTTCACTATTGTTGGAGATGTAATAAAAGTATTTAACCTTTTACTGATATTGTAAGAGGATAATCAAAATAAATTCATTTCTTTCCTTGCATGAAACATCAAACAATCTGGGACAAAACATGACTATATATTATAAGGATTGTAAGATAAAAGTAATAAATAAATATAAATTACAATATATTATAACATTTTTCAATATACTTTTAATTCTTCTTGTTATTCTCTTCAATTTCTCCTCTCATAAAAGTATTTAATCTTTTACTCATATTGTATGAGGATAATCAAAATAAATTCATTTTAAATAATATAAAATTCCTCTTTTTCTTCTCTTTGCTTTAGGAAAAAGCAAAGAAAGCAGTGTATGTATAATGTTTCTCGTTCTCCTTTTTCATTCTTTCTAGTTTATCATTTTTTTATAACAATTTGACTTCATTTGTTAACTGTTGGAAGATAAGGTCATATCCTGTGAATGATTGTAAGATATGGAACAAGTTCATCTCATTAAATTTTGAAATAGAATAAATTCACTTTTGTTATGTAAACTTTGATTTTCATTATTCCTTAATGGTGTAGTTGAGAACTTTAATTCTTATCAACTAATCTTTTGATTGTTTATAATTTGTGTTTTGGTTATTTTGAAATTAAAATATTGCAGGTGTACCCACTCTCGAGATCTAGTTCTTGATCTTTTTTTCTGAATTTCAATTCAACATGGGAATTAATTTACTTAGATTTGTTACAATTGAATTTAATATTTGCGTAAGTTAAAAATTTGATAATATTAGTATTACATTTGGAAATGAATTTCTGTATGAATTTTAATGTTAGGTTATGAATTAATTGTATCGATTCTAATTTTAAATTTAGTTGAGAATATATTATTGATCAATATTTGGTTGAAGTGTATGAAATCAAAATTAAAAACTTAGGATTAATTAAGTGTTATAGAAAATTAATAATGCTACGGATTAAATTCTAGAGGTTTTTTTGTACTTTTAATAGATTTTTTTAATCAAATACATCAATTTTTTTGTCTTATCATTTTATTTGAATTTAGTCTTTAACCATCACATTAAAATATCATTAAATTTAGACTCAATTCTTAATTTGCCGCCCAATTCTTGAAGTAGGCATTTAATTATCAAATTTTTCTTTGTTTTGGTTTTGTGTTGTTAGGTTTTGCACTACATCTATTGTAAACTGGTTTGGAGGATTCGAACCCAGTAATTTTGGATATATAAATACAAGATATATATCATTACATCAATATTAATTTTGTGATCATATATTAATTTTATTATTTTTATTATGATTATTAATATTATTATTATCTATATTACTAATTATATACTAATAATACTAAAATAATGATAATAATATTATTCTTAGTATTAACAATAACAGTAATATTAATAATAATATTAATCTTACTGATATTAATATTCCTCATTATATTACTAATATTATGAATATTATTATTAACATTATTAATGTTGTAATTAATATTATTAATGTTATTAGTAATATTATTAATGTTATTAATATAATTATTGTTATTAGTATTATTAATATTATTATTATTATTTTATTTTCTTAATTTTATTATTAATTTAATGTTTATTATTATTGTAAATATTATGAATATTATTACTAATATTTTTGTTATTAATATTATTTTTATTATTAATATATTGAATAATATTATTATTGTAAGTATTATTAATATTATTATTAATCTTGTTGTTATTATTATTAATATTCTAAATATTATTATTATTATTAATATTATTTTCGTTAATTTTATTAGCGTTATTAATAATATTTTAATATTAATATTAATATTAATAATATTAGTAATATTTTAATATTAATATGAATATTAATAATATTTTAATATTAATATTAATATTAATATTATAATTATTATGATCAATATTATTATTATTAATTATAACAGTACCTCAATATTATTAATATTATTATTTTTATTAGTAGTAGTGTTATTATTAATGTTATTTTTAATAATATTAACTATTAATAATAACAATAATAAAAATAATAATAATTAATATGATCACCATGTTTATGTCTAGTGATTATAAGTATTGTGTATTTAAAGGACCCAATTTAAAATTCTCTTTTGACAAATTGTGAATAATATTAGTTAAAGTGCTAATAATAACTTTAAATACGGTGTTGGGTTGAAATTTCCTAAGTCATACAAGTAGAAACCTGAAATTTTATAATAGATATAGTTTAGAGAAATTAAATAAATTGTTTATGTCTTTTAATGTATTTATAAAGTATAAAAGGGAATTGGTTCTATTGTAGATTTCAGTGGTGTATAGGGGATGGTAGGTGTATCAAATTTTGGGATGATAGGTAGGTGAAAGACCAAGTGCTGAAAGATAAGTTTTCAAGGTTGCACTCAATCTCTCAGAATAAAGATAGTCTGGTAGGTGACATTGCTGAGTGGGATGATAGTAAGACCTCACGCCGCATTACTAGGAATCTCAGTTGGCGTAGGGAGAGGTTCGAATGGGAAAAACGCTTAGAAGAACAAATGTTGGCTATGATCTCAAATGTCAAGTGGGATGTGAGGAAAGAAGACAAACTGGTGTAGGTGGGTGAGGATCACTAGGATTATACAGTTAAGTCTGGTTATAGTATCTTAAATGGTGAGAGTCTATTGCAGAGATTTTCAAGTTGGTATGGAGTTTAAATGTAGCTTCTTCAGTGTTAGTGGGTGCTTGGAGGTTATTACTGGATAGAATGCCAACTAGATTTAATTTAGCGGGAAGGGGAGTTCAGTTAGGGAATTTTTAGTGCCTGTTGTGCTAAGGAGGTGTTGAAACCGCTGATCATTTGTTTAATACTTGTAATGTGGTACAACAAGTTTAGGATCAATGTGACAGGTGGGTAGGGAATGTGGGTGTTAGACATGAGTCTACACTTGCTAATTTTCAGAGTTATTACTTATTGGGTCAAAGGCAGAGTGTTAATAGAGCATGGAAAGGGTTGTGGGTGGCTATTGTATCGAAAATTTAGAATCTCGAAAATAAGGTGGTATTTAAAGGTGGGGTTGTGGATGCTGACGAAATATTTAGTCTAGCTCAATTAAAGGGCTAGCATTGGACTAAGTACAAGATGAAGAGAACCACTTTTTCTTACTCGGATTGACATTTCTCTCCGGTGTGGTGCCTACAATCTCTGGCCTAGTAATTCATGAGGAAAGATGAGTTTTGTTTTAGGTAGTTTGGGAGATGGTTGGTTTTGGTTTCGTGTAGGACCTATCTTGAGGGTCTAGTACTTGGTTTTTCTACGTTTGTTTTTCTTGGTTGGCCTTTACTCTATCTTTGGTTCTTTATTTGTTCCACTTTCTTGTGTATTCAGTTTCTTGGTTATTGATTTACTCAAGTGGAGTGCCTATTTATGTTTGGATAGGTGTATTGGTAGTTTTCACACGTGTATCTAGATTTGGTGTGTTGTTTAAAGGTTGGAATACTCCTGAAATGATCATTTTATTAAATTTAATTCATTTTCCTTTGTTAAAAAAAATAAAAAATAAAAAAGATATAAAAAAAATTAATGTATTTATACTTGTCTGGTCTCTATGTGTTCTCTTCAAATGTTAATATATCTAGTTATTCGAACACGAAGCACATTCATATCTTCTAAAGGGTTGACATATAGAGACGTATAGGTTTTTTTAAAAAATTAAGTTATGTTATGTCCTAAGAATTTGATATCACCTTGAGTGATGTGTGGTAGTGATGTTGAACACATGATCACTAGTTTGCTATCACTACAAGAAAACACCATTTTAGCGTCAATATATTTATGTGGGCTAAAAGATGGACTTAAATAACGTGGGTCAAAGTGTCGACTTGTAAAATTTCGTGAATAGCATCGGCTAGATCTACGCAAAATTCGTCATAATATTTTTTTTAACTTACGTCGGCCTAGCCTACGTAAAAAAAAAATAAAAAAAAATTATTGCAGCTGCTTGGCCCACGCTAAGCTATGCGTCGGCCTAACCTACACAAAAAAATTATAAAGGTGCGTCAGCTTCGCCGACGCTAAGCCCATGCTACCTTGATTAATATTTTTTAATTTGAAAATAGTCATGAAAAAAATTATTAAAATTAAATCGAATTTAAAAAATAATAAAGTTAAAAAAATATATGAAATAAAAATATTATTATTATATTAATAAAATATAAAAATAATGAAAAATATAAAAATAAATAATATAAATGTAAGATTATAATTTAATAAAATAAATAAATAATATTTTATCATAATTTTTGAAATTTAATTGAATGTTGAATCATCAAATATAAATGAATGATAATTAAATAATAAAATGTAGATAAATAATAGTTGAAGTATAAAATATGAAAGTTGAAACATAAAATATGAGTAAATATAAGATATAAGATAAAATTTTTAACACTTTTATTTACTTTAAGTTTTATATAGTCTTTTTATGTATTTAAATTAGGTAATGTAATTAGTATTAATTAAATTAAATTTTTATTTATATGTAAAAAAATTAATTTTTATTTATGGTTTTTCTCACTTTAACCACAATCTTCTCTATTGTAATTCTCACTTTCACTTTTCCTCTACTTAAGAACTTGCCTCATCTACCGTTTGGATCTTTTTATCTAAATTGACATAAACTTTAAGAAACTTATGTAAAAGAGGTACTTGTTCACATCATTTATCTTTTAAAAGCCTATTTTTTTTCTTTCTATTTCCAACTTTAGAGTTAACATTCTCATCAAATCATGCTTTATTCCTTCCCTCCTTAAACATGTCCTTTATTGAGTTATTAAATTTGCAGTAGAAGTTTCAGATAACATTTATGAAAATTGTCTCAGCATTTAAGAAATAGTGACCTAACATCTAAGAAATAATCACATTAATTGCACATCTATTTTGTTGCTCTGGTTTCTTTTGAATCATATTATCAATAGTATTAATTATTGATGTGTTTTCCCATCCTACTTCTATATATACATAGATCAAGACTTCATGTTAAGTATCAATAATCTTTTTCTATTTTATGAAACTGTCATAATATTAATCTCATTTTATTAGTTATTCTGGCATTTGTTTGCCAAAATTCAAACATATGATAAAAACTAATTATTATTACAATAAATCTATTTTAAATTTTTTATATGAATTTTAAAATTGATTAGAAAATGCCATTAAACAAAAGTTTTTAAACATATTTTTTAATTATGATTATATATGTTTTAATTATATAAATATAATTATCTAAACAGAATATAAATAGAATTAAAATCTAACATTGAAACTTTATGGATCATTTTTTCAAAACGAATGAAAAAATATTTTAATGTTATTTTATTCAATTCATATTTATTTTATTGTTGTTTTAAAGTATAGAAAAATGTGTTTCAAAACAGATTATGTTTTATTATAAAAAACTGAAATATGTGTTATAATTTTAACTTTTTTTTTATTGTTTAAAATTATAAAGTCATGATTTTTCTAATATTTTAATTTTTATTTATTTAATATTACAAAGTTGTGATCTGAAAACACGACGTTAACCCTAAAACAGATATTATTACTGAAGTCTCATTCTAAAATGAAACACTTTAAAAATGTTTGATTTTAAAATTTGAAATAAAATTATCTATTAGACAACTTATGTTTTAAAAAAGAGAATTTTTTTTTAAATTCTTTTTTAAAATTATCTATTTATATAGTTTATAAATAAATACGCCTTTACTTCTTTAATAGTAGTATATTAATTTTTCTGCCATAACATTAGTAGTAATTAACTCAATTTTAAAAATATCAAATGTTATTTTAATCATTGGAATGTAACAATTTTTTAAAAGGCCTTGTGTCTAATAATTTTTTTATATCAAACAAAACATTTTATAATTTTAAATGTTAAATTAATCTACATATAATTTTAAGAATAATTAGATACAATATTCTTAGTTTTTGACGTTCCTTTCTACTTTTTACTATATATGAAAGAAATGTTCTCTTTCAATAATACAGATAAGTTGACATGAAAAGAGACATTTTGATCTTTTAGCATTTGAAAACCGAATTTCAAATACATTTCATATAAATACATTTTTAAAAGTTTAAGATAACATTAATTATTCATTTATTGTTATAAGAACATCTTTTAAATTATTTTTATTCATTTAGGATTCAAATGTGTCTTTAAAAAAATGATAAAACTGATCAAGGGACTTTAAAGCATTCAAAAGTCAGTTTTTAATTGAATGTGATTTTTATAGTTGTTGATAACATCAATATATGAGAATATATTTTAACAATAACTTATGGAATAAATAATACTGAATTAGAGTAATTGTGTTTGGGTAGAAATAATAACAGTTAATTGATGGGTTGAGATAGATACTAAGCTAACTATAAAGTAAAGAAAAAAATAAAAAATAAGAATTTATACACAATTGATATCTGAGTTGGTGAAGATACTTTAATTAGAATAATGATATTTATGACTAATATATGATAATATATTATTAAGTAACATAAAAAATTATTTAAATTATGCATATTCAAAATTAGTTATGAATTTTTTTCTTCATGTTCATATATATAAAGAAAAAAATGCATACTAGAGTAAATGTTTTTCTTTTACTCATAATGAAATAATTGCAAAGAATATTTTGTACTTAAACAACTTTTAAATTTCATAATAGTAAGAAAGTGAAGATTTTTTTTAAATGAAAATTCTTGTTTTAGGTGAAAAAAAAAAGTTCTTTAACGTGGTATAGAAATAATTTTTTTTTCAAGAAAAATTCAATTTGATCAAATTTATCCTTCTCAATATTGATTATTTTTTCCAACCACCTACCCAAATAATACTACTAAAAAACACAGTAAATAAATTTACTAAAGCTATAATAATTGGAAAATCATTTTTTATATTAATATTAATATTAACATTTCATGGTGATAAATGAATAATTCATGGTGCCAAAATTTCATTTCCCTCTTTGAAACCCAAATTTCAAATTCCATTAAACCAATGGTGCCAAAACCCTACCCTCTGTGTGCCAAAAATTTCATTTCCTTTGAAACCCAAATTTGAAATACCCCTAAACCGTCATTGCCAAAACTCTCGGTGTCAAAATTTCATTTCCTTGTTCTCCTCCTACAGTGCCAAAATTTCTGGTTACAGTTTTCCTCTCCTCCATCTTCCAAATGTTTTCAATCATTATGTGCATGAAGTGGTTGCTGTTGGAGGAGTGTGTGGTCGCCAGCGAGTCTTGCAAAGAATTGAAGGAGGTACGTTGTTCTTTCTCTTCATCATTTTCGATTTCTCCAGCTTAAAAATGTTTTTAATCACCGATTTTACTTTGAAATCGTGTTAAGGATAGGTTAGTTGATGTTAGACCGATTGGTGGTTCTTCGTGGGTGGTATGTGAAGTGGTTGCGGTTGGAGAAGGTGATGGGCACCGTTGGCTGTTGCAAAAGTTCGATAGAGGTAAAGTATTCTTCAATCTGTTCTTCATCTGTTTGATAGAGCTTGGAATTGACTGTGATTGTTTGTTTAATTATGAGATAGGAGGAATTTAGGTCTTTCTCTACATTGTGACAAATTTTAGCAGTTCTTTATTTTCCACCGTAGTCAAGGGTTGCAGTGGCATTGGTCTTTATCAAATGTTTATATGGATAAAGAATAAAATAAAACAGGGATTATAGAAAAGGCTTTGCACTGATATCTTTGTCAATCTGTATGTTGGCGGTTGAGAATTCATTATACATTGCCTACAGACAGAAAGAAATATGTTAGCCAAGATAAAAGAAAAGTGTATAATTAACTGTAATAATAATAATAATAATAATAATAATAATAATAATAATAATAATAATAATAATAATAATAATAATAATAATAATAATAATAATAATAATAATAATAATAATAATAATAATAATAACAACATCCTTCAAATCATCTACTCCAAACTATAAAAACCAAAACCTTGATGAAATCTAAACTCCACGTGCAAATGGGAAAGACATACATATGATCCAAAGTGAAGTTTTATTCTAATGTTACAGAACTAACTATAGCCTATGATGTTGAGAATGCTAGACTTTTAACGGACAAAAAGAGTTGTAGAAGTAATATGCTAAGATGTTTTCTCTGGTGTTGGGTTCTCAGCCTCTACAGCAGTCTTCACTTCCTCTGTCACTTCTGTTGCCTCATTAGTCTGCACTTCAGTTTCTGGAACATCTGGGCCTTCTTCTTTTGCTTCTGCCCCTGCTTCTTTTGCTTCTGCCCCTGCTTCTTTTGCTTCTGCGATGGTTGTTTCCTTTGCCTGTTCTAGGGAAGAAACCTTAGTGGGTGGTTGTTCTGAGGTTGCTTCCTTGGTCTTGATTACCTCTGTTGTTTCATTCTCTGTCACATTTGTTGGTGTTTGCTGTGCAACCTACAAGATCCATTTTCATTCAACCTACCCCAAAAGAGTATAGCCTGATAAAGTGATATGGTAGTAAATAAGAATAGAAGGTTCCCTCTATTGTTTTAGTTTTAGTTATAGTGGTATGTTTACTGCTTAAATTCACTCTGGCAAATATTAAAATTCTGCACTAATCCCAAAAGAACTTCAGCCTTTTCTGCCACTTTTTAGTCTGCTTATTACATTTCCAACAAGAGCATGTAGCCAACTTCTACCCAGCAATTACCACTCCATGGCAAGAAGAAACCCTAATCCCTAGGTTATTTACCAGCAAGCTTCTCTCAGCCATTTCATCCATCATTTTATTCATTTCAAGCAGAATCTTTAACACAAAGAAAGGAGCAAAACCAACCAAACCTGAGAATCTCGGGTAAAAATCAAATGGAGAAATAGATGACAAGAATGTAACTAAAGTCTTATATTTCTGAAAAAGACAGCTGTATATATGTCAATATCTAGCACACACGAGATGACGAATTAGCAAGATACCAAAATAGTTTAATCAATGCACTAACACCAAGAAGAGGATACAGATATGTACCACACCATCATCTACACTTTGACAAACAAAGCCACGCTTTCAACAAGGGCACCGATGCAGTATTTGAAACCCTCACACATACAAAGACTAGCCACCAAAATAAAATACATCAAAGGGAGCGTATAAACCAGTGATTGTTAAAGATACCTAAAGTTGAAAAGAAAAAGTGGTGCTTCATGAACTTTAAGCACATTTCAATCCTCATAACACGCTTCCTTAAAACACAGGCATGCATTGTTAGTCAATTACTCAAACATCAAAGACTAAGCAATTAACGTGAGAAACAACCTGACAACTTAGATATACTCCTTAATTATTCCAAAGAGAACAATCCCGTGCTTAACAAACAAGGCCTCAGTAAAAAGATCTCCATTTTCTATTGTGAATGGTTTGATCCTACAATCATTGTTGGGACAAAATTTCATTCACAATATAATATTGTCGAAGTGAAGTTAAATGGAAGATATGCTTTGTATGATCCATTTATTCTTTCACAAAAAGCAAGACAGACCCATTTTGTCAATTACCCAAAGATATGTAAAAACCTTCGTGGGTGGTGCGTGGCAATCACAACAAAACCCCGAGCTCATGTCCAAGTTGACCACGTCGAAGATGAATTGCCATATCAAGCTGATGAGTCACCTACTGTCTTACCAGTTCTCACAATTGAACTAGTACAAGGTCTAGCTGATACGACCATTCTTGAAGTACTTGATGATGACCCCATTGAACTAGTTGATGATGATACATATGAAGAATTGACTTCTCAGATGAAGTTGATGAACAAAATGACAATAATGACGAACAACATCCAGATTAAGAGTACAACAACATCTAACATATATTATTGTTTATATACTAAGTTACCCAAACCATTTAAAATTATCGCACTTATATTGATTTTACATTAATTAATTTATTTCAGGGAAAATGGTTAGGACCAGAGGCAGAGATGGTTTCATTGTTAGACATGGCTAGCCTAGACGTGAAGCTTCCACATCTTGGCATGGCCAACTTGCTATAGACCTCGGACGTATTCCTTATTCAGGGCTATCAGCATGGTCTAATGGTGGAAGCCCTCATGGTACATCACATTCCTCGTCCCCGTCTTCATCTATCCCATCTTTGTCCCCTCACTCATCTATTTCATCCTTGTCTTCCCACTCATCTACTCCATCCTTGTCCCCGCACTCATCTACTCCATCCTCAATGACTCTGTTATCTAGCCCCTACACATATATTCCATCTTCATTTCACCCCTCCGACACTTCATCACCATATTTTGCACCTCAGCCTCTGTCATGCGCAGGTATAACTCACCAGGGGTGTCATACTTATTATCCAGCCAGCCCCTCCTTGTCTGTTCCGGCTGGTCATCAAAGTTGGACTGCACCACTCCACCCTACCACAGCTCCTTTTATGCAGTCCACTCCTCCTCCTTTTGTACAACACACCCCTTCTCAGTTTGTACACCCCACCGCTTTCCCCTTCGTGCATCCCCCCCTCCTCCCTTCGTGCAGTCCACTCCTCCCTTAACACAAGTCACCCCTGATCCTATAGTTGACCCCACACTTGGTTGCTCTGCCCATGCTAGTCCTTCAGTGCAGCCACTAGGTGACGATGGTGACCATGCCACAACTGCTCCTTCACATCATGAAATGCCTCCTCATGAAGTGAGATGTGATCCTAGTGGAAGGGTCATCATCCAGCCTCTGAGTAAAGGGTAAGTAATAATATTTACATTTAATTTCATGTTTTGTAAATTGAATGCTTAACAAAATGTTTATTTGTATGTTTTTTAGCTGGGCACCAAATTATTTTGCTATTGAGGCTATTGAGCATTGCATCAAGTCCTCATTCAGAGGACCCTATCATCATTATGATGCCATGACTGAGGAGGATCAACTTAAATGGTGGACTGACTTTAAGGTAATTTAATTTAAACATCAAATAAAAATATAATGAAATAATTGTCATTAACATTATGTTAACTGTTGTTTATAACTTTTTTACAAAGTATAGTGACTTGGGCTCCTCAGGATGAGTGGCAGATCAGGAAGATCAATGAGTCCAAAGTCAGAAAAAAGCTTTCTGACTTTTTGACAAAGGCAAGGACACGTGACTCACGACCTACATGGATGGGTGAGGAAGAATGGGGTGGACTTTTGAGCTATTGGGATACTCAAAAGTTCAAAGAAAAATCATCTCAAAATAAAATTAATCTGTCTTCAGGTCGGGGTGGAGCGATGCACTCGTCAAGGCGTAAATCACACTTGGACATTGCATGGGCCTGGTAAGTATTATTTCACTAACTCTTTAGTGTAATCAATTTTTTTCTAACAAATATTGTTTCTAATTATAAAACTTTTGCAGGAACATAAATATGGACGCCCAGCTAAGCCTGATGAACTATTTATGGCCACTCACACCAACAAGAAGGGTGAATGGGTTGATACTCGCTCACGCGAGACTTATGTAAGTTTATTCTTACAATTTTTTTCATATTATCTTTAATTTTCTTTTTTTGTAATTTGTAACGTTTAAATGTTCAAATGATTGTATAGGAAAACTACCAGCAGCGCTTGAGGGCCATACAATTAGAAAGTTCATCGGGTTTGAATACCGAATCTGCCCAGATAGATGTAGCAACCAAGTTTCAGGCTTGGAAGGAAGTTGCTGGAGGAAAGAGTAGAGGTCGAGTTTATGGCACTGCAGACTTGGCTGCTAACTACCGACAAGGAGTGTCCTTCCTCACTCAGCCCTCATCCTTTGCTTCTGTCGACAGCTTTTCGTTTCAGGCCGAAAGAGAAGAAATAACTTGCGAAATCATTCAATCAAAGGAACAAGCAAGGAAGGTAGAGGAAGAAGCAAATATGGCAATAGAACAATTTGTTACTACAAACACAAAGCTTCGCCAGATGGAAGATGACCTAAGGATGGTAAAGGAACAGCTTGCCGCGATGATGGATCGACAACGTGGCGATGCTTCCACTGGTACAAGTCAGGTCCACCCCGATTATGAGGAAGACGATGACCACCATCCCCTCTCCTGACCTTCACACCCACAGTATGTGAATTTCATTACCATCAAATATTTTCTTACTTATATCAATTTAACTTTTTTAATATTTATTATTGAAATAATTTTCATTCTTATGACAGGTTCTTTCTAACACTGGATTTGAAGAAGACTTTTTCTATTATCATATTTTTCGTTTCAAGTTTTAATGTATTTTTGTTTTAAGTTTTAATTAAACTAAATTGTAAATATTGATATTTTAAAACATTGTAGTTGGTTACAATTATAATTTTTAATGTCTTTTAAAATTTTATTCTAATTATAATTATATATATTCATGAATGTTGGGATTTTTCTGATTTTTAAGATTGGTTAGTTGATTTATTTTTCTGTTATTTTTTTAATCTAAATTCATAATTGTGTCGGCTATTGCGTTGGTCCAGCCCATGCCATGTCTACGTTAGAGTGCGTCGGCCTAGCCCACGCAAGCATGTTAGCATCGGCTTGGCCCCTGCAATAGCCTTCGCCTTTTGCGACGGCTTGGCCCACACTAACATGCTTGTGTGGGCTAGACCGACGCACTCTAATGCAGACGTGTCGTGGGCTGGGCCGACGCAATCTTATAAAATAGTGATGGTTTTGAGACGGTTTGGCCGACGCACATTGCGTCTAATGTCTAACTGACACAAATTTCACGTTGCTTCCAGGGTTTTAACGTCCGCTACGAGACCCATTTTGTTAATTGTTAAACTTAGGATCATAGTATTAAATAATTAAAAAAATGATTGAAGAGAGAGAAACAATTTTAATTAATGTCATTAATTGAAATTGCCAACATGTCACTCTTATTTTGACCAGTTTGAAATTATGACTATCTAGCTGGCAAAATTTGCCCATTTCGGTAAATAAAATTTTTTCTACCCATTTTGAGAATTAAAATTGAAAAGTACATCAAAATAGAAAAAAAGCCTGAATATGTAGTTTAGAGAAATTAAATAACTCATTTATGTCTTTTATTACATTTCAAGTCATTTATGCCTCCTCTCATTACTAGCCTGAGAAAAAAAAATATTATCTTGGAATAGAAAGTTTCAAAGGATTTTGAACGCTCTTGTACCAATTATTTTTCTCTATAACGCACAAATAGAAAAAGATTTTATAGTGTAAATATGCAATGAATTTGTTAATGAAAACACAAATAATAATTAGAAAATACACAAGGTCGAAAACTACCATCTAATACGGAAAAAAAAATAGGAAAAAGAATATAATAAACAGATGTAAACTTACGTTGAAATCGCTATTGAGTTTATAAATAACACCATGCTATGAATGGTTGATGAAAACCTAATTAGGTTGCAACACGTATTGTGTATAATTGAGATGGAGGAGAAGAAAGTTTTGCGTCTTGTCATGATCATTACTTGTGGTTTGGCATTAACAACACTGACCACATCTCAACTTCCGGCAACATGCCATGGCTATGAAAGAATTCTTATCCCTTGTGTGCCTTATTTCGTTCATCCAGGTTTGGACGACAAGCCAACGTCTCATTGTTGCAAGGGAGCAAAACAGTCGCTTTACAGAGCAATGGGTGACAATACTGGTCAAGGTGTAAGAAATATTTGCGACTGTCTGAGGGGTGCTGTTCCATATTTAGGGTTTCATGAACCAAAACTTATAAAACTTCCTGAAGCTTGTGAGATTAAACTTACTTTCTCTACCCCCTTATGTGTGTTAGGGCCACCTACCTCTCCCCCAAACCAAAACAAATAATGATTGGAATGGAACAGTATAACATCAATAAATTCATGTTAATTATCTAGTTGTGGTTAACTGGGATGACTCAAGCATTATAAATGTGTTTTACATAAAAGTGTAATCAATTATCTATTTTTTAGTTTTTAAGTAATTAATTAGCTATATTTTTTTAATACTCATGATATGTATTATTATAATTTTTTATTGATATATCACACTAACACTTTAAAATTGACCAATCATATGTTTTTACATAAAATAAAATATTATTAAAAAAAACAAAAAAAACAATAAATAACAAAAAATATGAGACAAAAGAATAAACTCATTGACTTGAAACCTATTATAAAACAATATTTTATTATAGGAGCTTCTAATTTATAAATTATAAGTTATTTAAGTCAGTTTCTAGGTTTTAATAACTTTTATCTTGTAGTTTATTTATTTTTTCTTCACAATCATTATTTGTATTTATTAGTATATTTTCTATTATCTTTAATTACTTTTTACTTATTATTATTATTATTATTATTTATTTTAATATTATAAAGATATATAATTAATTATTATTATTTTTTAATATTTGTTAAATTATGTTTTAAATTTTGTATTATTTACATTAAAAAAATTAATATTACAAATTGAAGTAATTAATGTGTTATTACATAACGTGTTATATAAAAAATATATACAACAAATATTATAAAACAGAGATTCAATGTAAAAGTAGCCTAAATTGAAAAATAAAAAAAAATCTAACATATAACTAAAATGTAAACTCGTTTTAAAAAATACCATCAAATTCTGAAAATATATATAAACTTTTTAAAAAATAAAAGTATTAAAAATTTTAACAAAAATATAATTATTTAAAAAAGTATACTTATAATTATTCTCATGTATAAAATATAAATTATATTTATATAAGTAAACTTAAGGTTCTATTTTATTATTTTTAAATTTATTAATTTATCAGTTAATTTTATCAAATATTTAATTTAACTTATATTAGCTACTAATTCCAAACAAGTAAATATTATATTTGTGTTGTTTGTTCAAATCAATTCCAATTTAATAAAACGTTTATTCTAAAATAGTTATTTATTTAATTATTTATTTAGATATTAATTTAATTAAATTATTATTTATTATTTATTCAATTATATGATTGTTGACCAAAATTAACCTATATTACAAGAATGAGTGCAACATTGATGGTCAAACACTAGTTGTAGATATGATAATAAAAAACATACAAGGTAAAATAGTAATAATAAATATATTCATTTTCTACGTTGCATTGTGATAACACTTATTTTATTCAAATTTTTCTAGGGTTAATTGCATGCTTTATTATTATTTTTTGTTTTTATTTGTAGTTTTTATTGAAAAGTTTTTATTTTTATAAGATTTAGACATTTTAATAAAAACTAGATTAATAATAATAATAATAATAATATTTATGTATAGACATTCTGTCATATATATATATATATTTGGTAGAAAATATTTAGGATTATAAATCAGGTAGGTTGTTTATATTAGGAAATGATTGTTATTATTCTGCATAATAGGTTGTATATATGTGAAGCTTATATCATTCACAAGGCAAGTCAATAAACTATTTCCTATTACACACGTGCGATATTTAATAAGAAACTTTGGAAGTATCATGTTCTAAATAATTTTAAATACTTGCATGGTTGCACGCGTCGTCTAGTATTTAATTTTTTTGTTCCAAATGTTTAGATATCAAATTGTCACATGTGCCATGCAATATTTACTATGAAATTTTGGAAGTAATCTTTATGGAGTATCATGTTTTAAATAATTTTAAATACTTGCATAACTGCAAACATTATCTGGTATTTAATCTTATTATTTCAAATATTTTTTTTAGATATCAAATTGTTGCACACATATCTAATAATTTTATATACGTGCATGGCTACATGCTTCATTTAATATATTTAATTTTATTGTTTCAAATGTTTTTTTTTAAATATTAAAAGACTACATGTGTGATATGATATTTGATACGAATCTTTGGAGATATCATGTTCTAAATAATTTTGTATACTTGTATGGCCACACGTGTCATCTAATATTTAATTTTATTATTTTAATTGCTCTTTTGTAGATGTCAAATAACCACAATTGTAATATGATATTTAATATAAAACTCTCGTAATATGATATTTAATATAAAACTCTGAAAATAATTGATGTGAGGTACGTATCATATTCTATCTAATTTTAAATACTTGCCACAGATGTCATCTACTGTTTAGTTTTATTATTTTAAATATTTTTTTATATATCAAAAGGTTGTGCCATGCGTTTTGTTCTTCTAAAATATTTTTGTGGACATTAAATATAATATATATATATATATATATATATATATGACTTAATTCATTGTATTTATATAAAATTTACTATGTCGTTATACTTTCCAACAGATTGCGGTAAAAAACTAATTTAATTAAAAAATTAATTTAGAAATATTTTGAGAATGAAAAACAAAATATTTATTTAAAATTGAAACTTTCATAGTTTAAATAAATGAAAATATCCATCTTTTTAAGAAATTATAAAACAACGAACCAACCATCTTACACTTAGGTAATGTAATCTTACTGTAATTAATTAAAAATTTACAACTACAATGCTGTTTCCTATCTCATTTTTTGTCGTATTTTTTAGTTCTCAAATATTACTTGATTTATAACTATTTAAAATTAGTCATTTTATTAGTCTATAAAATACGTGTTTATAATATATATAACGTATTTTATAAACTTAAAAATAATTTTAAATTATAATAAATAAAATTATATATATATATATATATATATATATATATATATATATATATATATATTTTCAATGTGCATAAAGATATTTTAGAAGAACAAAATATCCATACACCACACAAAAATATAAAATAATATGAATGCATTTTGTTACAGTTCTTATTTACTGTTCTTTTATTTCAATATCCTTTTATTATTAGACATTGTTATCAGTATTTGTATTGAGTAACATTATTAAAAATATTTTAAACTTTATTCTTCACATTTCAGTCGATCACAGGAAATCGACGAGTCACGTAACAATATCTATCATAAAATGGTATGCATGAATTATGAAGTGATAAATAGTTTATGACTTTTTTATTAATTAGGAACATTGATCACCTACATTATAAAAAACAAATATTTAGAGACCAATTTTTAACTATTAAATGAAACAGTTGTTAATTGTGACTAAAATAGTCATCAAAATAAATTTTGGTTATTAAATCACTACAAAATAGGAGTAATAATTGAATTTAGTGACCAATCAAGTCAAGATAATTAGTATCTAATTCTAAATTAGCTAAAAATTAATCTCTAAATAGCTTTTTTTTCTTATAATACTCTATATATATATATATATATATATATATATTAGAAATATAATATTCACACAGGAGTAAAAATAGAAAAAGTGCGAAAATCAACAAATTGAAAAACATAAAACACAAAAAACAATTACAGTGTTAAAGTTTATTCATTATTATAAAAGAAATTCAAATATGGTACCTGATTATAATAAAATGTATAATTGATTAGGTTACAGATAATAATAATTATTTTGATAATTATATTATTAATATATCGTATTATATCATATAAAGTGAATAATTAAAATAATATTAATTAATTAATAAAATAAATTTAATTTAATATTTTGTTAATGTATGCTTTATATCATAAAAAAACAAATAATTAACATAATAAATAAAATTAAATTAAATAATTTAAAATTTGATGTCTTATAAATGATTTTTTTAATAATCTTTATTTTGAAATATTTTTTAATTAAATTTTATTATAATTCTTATGTTAATTTTAGTTTAGATTTTCATAATGAAAAGAAAAACGAACAAATCAAATAGTTTCCTCATATATCAAGTAATAACGTTGGTAGATACATTAAATAACTCCACGCATACATAGTGTTTTATAATATCTTTTTTAAATACCCTATGTGCTTGATTTCTTTGGCAAGAAAAGGTTTCTCAGACTTAGTTTAGCATATTGGGCTACTAATTGAATCCAACACCCTCAATCAGGTATAGATATTTGCCATCTTCTCAACTACATTTTTTCATAGAAATTAATGTATTTTTTTTTTTCTTTTTATACTAAATAATGAGCTTAACAAAAAATGTTAAAAAACAAAATGTTAGAATATTTCCATTTCCATTGATGTTACTCACCTTGTTACAGTAGTTCAAGGAACATTTGGAGATTTGGATACTGTATTTCTTCGAAATAGTCAATTCACAAGAAAAAGTGACGTATACAACTTTGAAGTAGCTCTTGTTGAACTATTAACAGGGCAAAAGCCATTAACCCTCCTAAGTTCAGAGGAAGCCAAAAGTTTAGCTTCAAATTTCATGATGTGTGTGGAGGAAAATTGTGTATTTGATATTATTGATAAAAGAGTGATAAAAGAAGGGGAGAAAAATCTTATCATGGAAGTTGTCAATCTTGCAAGTAGATGTTTAGAGTCAAATGAAAGAAGAAGACTAACTATGAAGGAAGTCTCATTGGAACTAGAAAATAATATAAAATTGAAAAGAAGAACTTGATAGAAGTATAAGCTATCAGTATTCGGATGATAATTCTACTATCTCAAAAATAAGGTCAGCTTTTGATCTGAGTAGAAGAACACCAATTTTGGAATATATTCATATTATTACCATATGACAGGTAAGTATTCTTAATTTTTGTGTTGAATAAAATCATTTTGGAGGTTATACTTGAAATTGTGATTATTCGTTGTCAAATATGGTTATTGATAAGTTTTCATGTGTATATTAGATTGTATATGTTGTATATCACGATTGTATATATGCATTGATGTTTCTTTGCAGTTGTTGCATTCGTTGGTTAGATGGTGAGACTATTGAGTTCATGAAGATCCCTAGAGGAATTGAGGATATTTGAAATGTAGACTATCATTAAGATCATCCCCTCTTTCTTTAATTTAACACCTATTTTATATTTTCACCTCTTCTTAAAAAAGGTTGGGCTTGTTTAGCTGGCCAACACCTGCTTTTTCTACAGCATAAATACAGTCCCACCACATATATATATATATATGCAATAATTATTTTTTAACATTATAACTGCTAAAATAATTTTATATACTTGCATGGTCATATATGGTCGCACGCTTCATCTAGTATTAATTTTTTTTCTTTTGAATGTTTTCGTTTAGATATTGAATGATCGCACGTGTAATGTGATATTTAATACGAAATTTTTGAAATAACCTTTGTGAAGTATCATATTCTAAATAACTTTTGATACTTGTATGCTTGCACGTATCATCTGGTATTTAATTTTATTATTCCTAATGTTTCCTTTTATATATCAAATGGGCGTAGGCGTCACGCTATATTTAATATGAAATTTCGGTGGGCAATCATGTTCTAAATAATTTTACAAACTTGTATGGCCGCACGTGCCATTTGGTATTTAATTTTATTATTCCAAATATTTTCTTTTCAATATCAAATGGTCACACGCGACATGGGATAATTAATATGTCACTTTGGAAATAACTTAATGGGGTATCATGTTCTAAACAATTTTAGATCTTGCGAGACTACACGGGACCGCTCGCATCATCCGATATTTAATTTTATTAGTCCAAATGTTTTCTTTTGGATATCAAATGATTGCATGTGTAATGCAATATTTAATACGAAACTTTGGAAATAATTTTTGTGAAGTATCATATTCTAAATAATATTAGATACTTGCATGACCACACGTGTTATCTGATATTTAATTTCATTATTTCAAATGTTTTATTTTAGAAATACAATGACAAATTCATTGATGAATTCTTCTATTTTTTTCTTGGACCTTAAAATTTTTTTCACTGCAATAATTGTTCCATATATCAACATGCCCTTGTAAACAATAGTTTAACCTCATTTTCCAAGTATTCTATTTGTATTGAAGTTATGTGTGGCCTTCAACAATCCCTTAATTCCTTTAATATGAAGAGTTTAACTTTATCCACATTAACTTTACCACAATACAATATTTGTTGTAACAAATTTCTTTTGAAGATTTTTCTTCTATATTTCTTCATTATGGTTTTTTCTTATAGCATTGAACATTCTCCATAAAATAAGAAGTAAAATGATGGATTCAAAACTTATAGAAACTCCTACATATTTTACCACATCAATACATTAAATGTAGAAAAGACAAAGACGAGGAAAATAGTCTATGAAATAGAATTAGGGTTCGGGAGTCAGTTGTGTATAAGGAAGGTATTAACACCTTAAGACAGTATCTTTAATTAAATGAGTGAAACAAATATGATTTTTTAAAATGTTTATTTTTTTCCAAGAACAAAAATTCAAGTAGAAAAAAATATAAAGACAAATATTTTTTTTTCATTTTAGGACCGATAGAGATAAACCTTGCTCCAACATATTTCCATTCGTAAGGAAAAATTAGGAATCACATGGTTCTTGATAGAAAACTTTTTTGTTGGGTTGATATTTTTAATGTTTGAAACATTCATATTTTTATTTTTAGAGTTCACAAAATATTTTTTAATTTTTTAATTTTTGACAATTTGTATTTTTTAAGTTTTAAAAATTTGATATTTATTCTCGAAGTTTCTTGTTAACTATCGCATGAGGAGTGCGGCTATTTGATATCCAAAAGAACAATTGAAATAATAAAATTAAACACCACATGACACGTGCGACCATGCAAATATCTAAGATTATTTAGAATATGATATCCCATAAAGGTTATTTCCAAAGCTTCATATTAAATATCACATGACACGTGCGATCATATGATATCTAAAATAAAATATCTAGAATAATAAAATTAAATAAATACTAGATAACACATAAATTAGAGCACGATACCTCAAAAGGATTATTTCAAAAGTTTTGTATTAAATATCGCATGACGTGTGCAATCATTTCATATTTAAAATAAAACATTCAGAATAATAAAATTAAGTAACAAATGACGCGTGCGGCTGCATGCGGCTTATAAGTATCAAAAATTATTTATAACATAATACCCCACAAAGATTATTTCCAAAGTATCATATTAAATATCTTATGACACGTGCGACCTTTGATATCGAAAAGAAAACATTTGAAATACAAACATGATATCACACTAAAGTTTCATATTGAATATAGTGTGATGCGTGCGGTCATTTGAAATCTAAAAGAAAACAATATGACTAATAAAATTAAATAGCAAATGACACGTGCATCCACATAAGTATCTAAAGTTATTTAGAACGGCGTTCGTTACAAAAATTATTTCTAAAATTTCATATTAAATATCGCATAACTAATGTAACCATTTGATATCTAATTCGTGCGGCCAAGTGCAGCCGCTTTCGGCAGCGTCAATGTAAGTATATAATGTAAGTATATAAGATTATTTAGAAGTTATAATGTATTATTGCATTTCTCTCTCTATATATATTATATGGTGGTGTATTTATGCTAAGAAGAGGAGTAGAAAAAGAAGGTGCTGGTCCAGCTAAACAATCTCAGCCTTTTTCTAAGATGGGGTAAAAATGTGAAAAAGGTGTTAAATGACAAGAGAAAAGGGGTTGGCGGCAGCCCAAATGGGCCTTGGCCCAACGCGAATGTCCCAACCCTCTATCTTGGAAGTAGAGAGTGGTTGTTGACTGGTTAAGACTCAAGAGGTGATTGTGCAAGTCTCCAACTTCTTAACAGGTGTTTATATTCCTATGAGTTTGAGGCCTAATATTAAGCAATAACTTCACCTTTTCTTCTCAATGATTTTATATACTTCATTTGGCCACAGACCTGTTAGCCAAAAGAATAAGTATATTCTTACAACTACAAGAACGAATGATTATGTGTGAATCCGTTTAGCCAAAGGAATAAGCTAGCACCATCCATACTAAAAAAATATTGGGAAACCACAACCACGACTCCTCAATTCCTCTACAGACCTTAATGAACTCAATAGCCTCACCATCTAACTAATGAATACAACAACCGCAAAGAAATATCAGTGTATATATGCAATCTTTGATATACACCATATACAATCTAATTTACATATCAAAACTTATCAATAACCATATTTGGCAACGAAGAATCACAATTTCAAGTATAACTTGCAAAAGTTTAATGCTTAGAAATTTTTAAGTTGATATGCTTATTATTTAACCAAATGATTTTATTCAATACAAAAATTAAGAATACTTACTTGTCATATGGTAATAATATGAATATCTTCCAAAGTTGATGTTTTGCTACTCAGATCAAAAGCTGACCTTATTTTTGAGATAGTAGAGTTATCATCCCAATATTGATAGCCTATACTTCTATCAAGTTCGTTATGTCCTTCTTGTGCATTATATTTTCCTTTCAATTTTATATTACTTTCTAGTTCCAATGAGACTTCTTTCATAGTTAGTCTTCTCCTTCCATTTGACTCTAAATATCTACTTGCAAGATTGACAACTTCCATGATAAGATTTTTCTCCCTTTTCTTTATCACTCTTTCATCAATAATATCAAATACACAATTTTCCTCCACACACATCATGAAATTTGAAGCTAACTGAACTTAGGAGGGTTATTGGCTTTTGCCCTGTTAATAGTTCAACAAGAACTACTCCAAAGTTGTTTATGTCACTTTTTCTGTGAATTGACTATTTCAAACAAATTCAGGATCCAAATATTCAAATGTTCCTTGAACTACTGTAATAAGGTGAGTAACATCAATGGAAATCATTCTAGATGTATCAAAGTCTATTAATTTTGTCCTATACTTTTCATCCAATTATATATTTGCTGACTTGTCATCTTTATGATAAATAGATTGAGAAGCAACAGAGTGTAGTAAAGCAAGACTCCAACAACTTCAGTGTCAATTCTCAAACGCATGTCACATGTCATTGGAAAATCCTCATTTTTCTGTTGCAAGTACTCAAAAAGGTTTTCATTAGGAATGAATTCATAAACAAGCAAAGGGATTTTAGTCTCCAAACAACTTCCTAACAACTTGACCATGTTTCTGTGGTTAATTTGGAACAAAATGACAAATTCATTAATGAATTATTCTATTTTTTCTTGGATCTTAAATTTTGTCACTGTAATGTCAACATGTCCCTGTAAACAGTAGTTTGACCTCCTTTTCTAGTATTCAATTTGTATTGAAGTTATCTGTGGCCTTCTCCAATTCCTTTAAGCTAAAGGGTTTAACTTCTTCCATATTAACTTTACCACAAGAAAATATTTGCTGTAACAACAATTCACCGTTTCTTTCGAAGATTTTTTTCTATATTTCTTCACTATGGTTTTTTAACCATCACAATTTATTGTTATTAGGGAAACCATTTTTAGAAAATGGAGGTACGAAGAGGAATGTTTACAGAAAATATTTTTCATAAAAAAAATTTCTATTACGAAAAAGAAAAAGTTGTTATGAAAAATATTTTTTTTAAACATTCCTCCTCACACCTTTATTTTTAAAGAACTATTTATGTAACACATAAACCTTCTACAAAATACAAAATACATTTTAAGTTATTTCAGTCACCTATATTTTATTGTAGGTTTCATTTTTCATAACTCATTCTTATTAAAAGAAATCTCAAAACCTATGAATTCTGCACCCCTATATCATCTCTAAACCATGTAAAAAGAAAAGCAACTTACCTAGGAAAATTGTGGGAGAAGTTTTGTTGCGACACCTTCTACCACGTTCGCTCACTGGAAAAGCTCCACAACACTCACCACACCACTTACCCCTTTGTATATTCTAGCAAAACACTTATAATATTATCAATAACTGAAGTGGTCCAGAAAGTAAATGTAGGAATGCTTTGCCGAGATGAAAATGTAAAAAAAGGTGTTAAATAAAAAAGAGACACTAGGGAGGAGGGGGAGCAACCCAAATGAGCCTTGACCCAACACGAATGTCCCAACCCCCTATATCTATGCAGCGGAGATCAGCCTGAGTTGACTTCTCCAAAGCGGTGAGTTGATTCAAATGAAGAAATTTACTCAAATTTGTAAAATATACCTTTACAACTCTAAAAGAAGAACGAGTTCATATACATCAACTTTCAAATCATATATTTATTATTATTATTCCTTTTAGGACTATTATTATTATATCTAAAATAAAACATTAAAAAATAATAAAATTATATAACAAATAATATATACATTTAAACAAGTATCTAAAATTATTTAAAATATAATATTTTATAAATATTATTTTTAAAGTTTTATATTAAATATCACAATAACATATATAATTATTTGATATTTAAAAAAATATTTAAAATAATAAAATTAAATATTAAATGACACTTACGGTTACGTTTATTCAGATGTTTATTGAACTATTATAATAAAATGAGGAATATCAATAAAAATCATTCTCTGCCAAAGGAGTTAGTTTTGTCTTATACTTTATCCAATACTATATTTGTTGACTTGATATCTTTATGATAAATAGGTTGAGAAGCAGCAGAGTGCAAGTAAAACAAGACTCCAACAACTTTAATATCAATTCTCAAACGGGTGTCCCATGTCATTGGAAAATATTTATTTTAGTTATGCAAGTACTTAAAAAGGTTACCATTAGGAATGAATTGGTAAACAAGCAAAGAAGCAAAGGAACATTTTATCTCCTAACAACTTGATCATGTTTCAGTGGTTAATTTGGAACAGAATAACAAATTCTTTGATGAATTCTTTTATTTTCTTCTTGGACGTTAAATTTTTTCATTGCAATAATTGTTCCATCTATCATCATCCTCGTAAACAGTAGTTTGTCCTCCTTTTTCAAGTATTCTTTTTGTATTGAAGTTATACGTGGCATTCTCTAATTCCTTTAAACTAAAGATTTTAACTTTACCCACATATTGTTTTGCCACAAAACAATATTTCTTGTAAAAACAATACACCATTTCAATATTTTCTACATTTCTTCACTATAATATTTTTTTAAAACTTTGAACATCTTTCATAAAATAAGGAGTAAAATGATGATCCGAAACTTATATAAACTCCTGTATACTTACCACGTCAATACATCAAATAAGTCTTTTCACTTATATGCACCTTTGAGCATTTAAAAAGCCTAAAACGTAAGATTAAATTAACACAAATTTTTAATTACAACGAAATATATGCAACTCTGCCAATTCTAAAAATTTCTCAAGAAAAATTATCTCAGAATAAAAAATTTATTATCTTATATA
>Ga0209489_102112_pt1 | contig 40708 bp, 29 predicted proteins | sample SiratrowhiteBW_FD_187527 | JGI IMG/M metagenome (GOLD analysis project Ga0209489, IMG submission 187527) | Root nodule microbial communities of legume samples collected from California, USA - Siratro white BW (SPAdes) (version 2) | ecosystem: Host-associated > Plants > Roots > Nodule | place...
TTTTTTTTTTTTTTTTTTTAATTATTATAATAATTCTTTCACAAAGGGTTCAAAAGCTTGTTGATCTTATGCTAGGTTTGATTTGATATGCCAAGGTTATCAAATGTAAAGCTAAGAGTTAAATGCCATGGGAGTCCTCGTAACACTTACCACGGCAAAGGTTCCGACAGAGCTATGAACCAACAAAGTTGCCATGTTTCCAATTATATATGCACTGAGGCCGATGTTAAAGAGCGTGTATAAAATACAGAAAAGCTTCTCCGTTAAATTCACTGCATAAAAATCTCCATATCCAACGGTGGTAAGGGTTTCAACAGACCAGTACACAGAATAAGTGTAACCCAACCCGATGCCCAATTCATGAAAGTCCTGTGTTTTGTTCCCAATCCATGTGTTTTTCGGTGTTTTGTGCTGCACAGCCAACCAATAAAACATGCAGCCTGCGAAGTGCGCTACAAATAGTGTAACCTGTGATAAACCAAATGAAATGGAAAGCATGGTTCAACTTACATTGCCAAATTACATCTTAATAAAAAGATAATTAAATGAAGATAGGCTAAACAAAAGACTAGGCATTTCCTTACGCATATAAGTTTGCAAAATCTTGTTGCCGAATAGTTTATTCGTATGTCTTTTTCTAGCCTGGAAAACAGTTTGCAGTTTCAGTTACAAACAGAAAATCCTGATCATATAAACCATTCCTTTTTGCTTAATCGATAATTGATAATACTTGTATAATCTACAAACATCTGTTTCACATTCCCAATTGTTCTTTTATCTTTCTTTTTGTCACCTTTTATCACCATCGTATGATCTTATCTACACTTTCCTTATTTTACTTCTATAAAAAGCATTGTTTGTATAAATAAATAATGTTGCTTAAAAGTTTTAAACCAAAAAGGCCATATCAGAGAAAATATCAAATAAGCAAAATAGAAAATAGAATAAAAAACTAAAAAAAAATAATTTAAGGTCAATTATAGGATTCACGAAGTTAGATTAAGCACCCACTTTAGCCACTTTATTATTGGAGTGAATTTTTATTGAAGTGTTTATATTTATGTGGCAATAAAAGATCCACAAAATTAAAAAAAACAATCTATTTAAATAAACATGCATATAAGCTAGATTGTCAACCTTATTTATTAACCAAGAGTCTTGTAATTAAAAGAAAACATGTTCAGTTAAAACATTTAGTCTACTTTTTAAAAATTGCTTTTAAGTTTTTAAATTTGCACATTTAAGTATAGTGTTTTGATATTGCATACTTATTTGTTTATTTAAAGACTGAGATCCTTTGACTTACATAAAATTTAGGTTTATTAATTATTTAGAAGTAGGTTCATAAGGCCATTTAACGTCTTAGTATAATTTACTGATAAGTAACCCTTAAAAAGAAATTATGAAAGTTATTTTTTTTAAAGAAGTATGAAATGTATGAATTAATAGCTTATGCAAGCAAGAACTCGATAATATACGAATATAACATTTAAACTTTTACATATTTCGTCTTGACATATGCTATATAGACCTTTTTTCAAAATTTCAAAATTAGGTGATACGCTTAAAGTGAACTTGCCTGAATCGTATTGATATTCACTAAGTCTATAATCAACTAACACACTCCCATGGTCCAATTATATCTTCGCAATTGACTCCCGCAGGAATAGGTATATGTATTTCCCACAAAAAAAAAAGAGGTATAAATTTAAGTGCGTTTTTTATTTTCGTTAGTTGCTTTTTCTTTCGTTCTAAATTCACTTTGTTTGTGAATGTACCTTGCGAAGAGTTCGCTAACACGCCTCAATCGCCAGAGTCTTAGCATAATCAGGAAACCAAATAACTCGCTTTTGGTTGGCTTCCCCGTCAGAATTTGATATATCTGCTCAATTGGCAGAGTGGAGGCTAGATCCATGGTGAAGTGCAACTTTTTGACGTACCTGTAGAAGTGAAAATGCAAAAATTCCATAAAAGGAGGACAAAAATGTGCATTTAAAATAAATAAAGGGTACATGCAGGAGACTGTAAAATAATAAAACTTCCCCACATGCACGTGAAAGTAGATGGTATATATACGAACCTGAGAGCAATCTTCTTATGATCGTCGACGAGGAGATAAGTTGATGTATCCAAGTAAGCCACAAAGAAAGTAAGGATTATATCAACTGCAAAGAAGGCATCAACAAGGAGATCAACGGTCAACAACGACCCAGCTAACAGTTCTCTGAAAGCTAGCTCGAACGGAGATGCCCATGCAGAGTACACTACCAAAGCCACTAGGAACGTTTGCCACAATCTACAGAGCACTATATTAAAATGCATACATAATATAAAATAAATTGAATAACTAATTGTGTGAAGGAAATTAATTAAACACGTACTGATATCTACGGTCATAGGGAGCAATGACGTATGTTCTAAGGTTGGAGGAACCTTCTATATCTAAGATGGGGCTGCCAAATGCTGGAAAGATGGTACTTGAAACCGAGGCCATTTCGCTACTTGAGCATCTTCTACCTAGAGACCACATTGACATTCTTAGAGCCAACAGTGAGAGAGAGAGAGACATCGATACTTTTCTTGTTATCAACGTGGTTGGATATATGCACAAGGCAATCCCTTTGGCTTATTCAGTTATCAGCTGCTTCTTGTTGAGGGTCTCCATCAGAATAAGAATAATATTACATGAGGGATGTGGCGGGGAGCTTTCAGACTCTCAATTGTATATACTTCAACTTAACGATATAATTTAGCAAAACAAAATAAAATAATAAGCTTTGTATATGGAGCGACGAGATGCTGTACGGGTGATCCGAGGATCTGTCAACGTGCAGAACATAACAAGACAAAATTCCTCTGTGCATATTGGTTTTTCATCGAAAAACTATTTACTTTTAATTTGATCAACAGCTTCTCTTTTGCTTGTATACAAAAAAACCAGAGGAATTATCCATGATTTAAGAACGTTCATAAAGACAAACCGGCCATGTCAACGGATTTTTTTCCTATATAAATCTAAACCCTGTCTCCTAAATATTTAATATGATTTAATAATGAAATTATCTAATAATTACATGATGAACTATTATATATTTTGATAAAATGGTACACAACGGGCATTTCATGATGTAATGTTATGCAAGTAGCAGACCTCTATATTATTCCTTTTTGAGAAAAAAAATTAGGCAAGAGACGGTACCCCGATTAGTGGCAGTTATTCTAGTAAATACTGATAAAAAAAATAAAAGTTGTTTATATGTACTTAAAAATTAGGGAACAGATGGTACCGCAATTAAAGACAGCCGTAAAATCAAATTAATGATATCTTTACAACTAACTTTGATACAATGAGAAAAGCTCAAAATTCATGTACAAATGTTCTATTCTAAAAGATTCAAATTCCACTAAAAATCGTAGACTTCACCTTTTTAATGTTGTATTAAAGAGTAACTTTTGTTGGCTGAAAGGATATCCATTGAGCGTGTAAGAACGTCATCTATCGTTGCTCACATTCAGATGGTCCCAAATTCAGTGTTTGTTTGAGATTCAAGGATAAAATTGCATCAATTTCTGCGTAGGGCATGTGATGATTTATCTCCCACCAATCTTTCAAACCTGGCAAGGATAGCAATACCAGGCACATGTTGGGACCAACTTGGATGTCTATACCCCAAGATCAATAAACTAACTTCAACTGTGAAATCAATGAAACAAAAAAAATATTTGATTTTTACAATAAACACTGGACGACATTTGCTTTGTTTAATTCCATTTCTCCCGATAAATGGCTATGATCTAACTCCAGCTTTCTCGACATATGTTGAATAAATAAAACAAAAGATGCACTTTGGACAATCAGATTCTTCTAGCAATAGGTTACATGTATTGAGCCAACCATTGCTTACACATATCAAGCACGGGAAGTGCATTTGCATGCAGCGCCTGCACGAAGAATGATAGTAAGTTAAGAGCAATAGAACATTTTATTTCCAAAATACATGTCTACAGGCCATTAAAATACTATGTCAAGTTCACACACGAGAAAAATAAAATTCTTGAAAAGTAACGAGCAGGTGGTATTGATAACCCTAGGCCAAGTACTAGCTTTCCGAATAACAGGAGCTGTAGGATCCATCATATCAAAGAAATGTATTTTTCTCAATTTTTCACTTCATCGGATGCACTATAGGAAGTTGGGAGAGAAGAGACGAGAAGAATAACTTCAAGCACAAAATTTAAAAGACATTAAATCTAGCATTAGGTTCTTTCCAAGGTGTTTCGAGGGATTTCCTCCTTTATCACTGAGAATTAGAGACAGGAATTTTCCTCAGGTGCTTGCTGAATAGAAATCAAAAGCATAACAAATTGTTAATTTTTTAAAAGGTAATATATGAATTCTTTGTAGAAACACACGGCGATTGGGTGTTGGAAGACACTTTTGAAATTTGGGAAAAATAATAATGATAATAATAGTAATAATAAAATATTCATGGGAGAGAAACTCAAATTAGACCACAAATCGAAGTCCTATGAAGTTGCAACAACCAAGGTTGTGGCTGGACGTGTAAGGTGAGCACAACAATAGGAAGCCAGAAGGTAGGTGCGTCAGGGCACGTGAGGGTGGCATATTTGAGTTTGGAAATGAAGCGCGTGAGTGACTGTTTTCAGGTAGAGTTTGGACGAATGTGTAGATTGGCACCGGGCAATCCTGACTCAGTGGTAGCCGGAGGTGCCACCACTACAACAATGAATGAACATGGTAAAAGGGTTCACAAAAAAAATCCTCTTCATTGGAGACAATGGGTCTACCAAGCCAACAAGGTTTTGAAGAGGCTCTAGACATCATGTTAAACTATATAAAGAGGGAAACATTGAGCTAAAACCATATGTTTTTGAAACAACGTAAGTTCTTTATTTACATTGAGAAAATGGAATTAATACAATAAATAAAAGAGATTTGATATGATAGGGGAATAAATAAAGATGTTCTTAGTAATACATATATAATTTAGATATTCTTAATTATAAGGGTTCTACACCTTATTTCTATAATTATAGCAAGGTATTTTTTATTTTTATTTTGTACAGATAAGTCCATCTTGAATTGTCCGTCTACCTTTTTTTGTTTCTCTTTAGTACTTAAAGTTTTACCTTATTATCTAAACAAATTCATAATAATCCATTCTAATCGTCAATCAATCAATATTTTCCAGTTCATAATTTAAGTAATGAAAAAGCACAATTTCTATTAACTGGGTAATACAGTTAGAAAAAGCTATAAATAATGCAATCCAAACTTGAAGTGGCTTGTACATGCAGGAATCATAGATAGAAAACAATCCCAATATTAGATAATCCATGTGACACTAGTAGAGTGAACATTGAGGTGACAGATGAGGTTAATCAGAATATCCGACCATTCAATTTCCAAGCAGATATAGATTAACCCAAAGCCTGGATACCAGATTTATTATTAATTAAAAGACATACAATCTTGCAGTTCGAAAATGTGAATTTAGAATACACACACATGTGTAGGGCATTCAATCCAAGCTGCTACGTATTTGAAGGTTAGGATTCAGCGTAGATGTTAGGTTAACCCCCACAACTAACTACCAATGGGGATTATCTAACAGTAAACCACAATTGGCAGTTTTATTTAATGTAGCTGATTAGTTAAGTTTCCATTTGGAAAGTTACTAAAAAGGAAATCAAAGGATGAGGCTAAAATAGATAGATAGTTAACCTGATGAGCAACATATTGAACATCAGCCACACTGCCACTCCGTGAAGCAATTTGAAATGCACTTTTTAATCGACCACAAACTACACAAGCAAGAACCTTCCTGCATGACCAATTCAAAAATAAACATGTTACAGCGGTGAATTTGATGGACACTCAGTTCAGGGCAGTTGTGAAAGTTATGTGTAGAAAATAAATTACACAGTTATACGTACACAATAACTGGATGTGGTTATTTTTATCTTTTATTATATTAGAAATTGCAGGATGACATAGTTATAGAAAATAACTGCTAGTAGTTATGCATTGGGAGTATATATCTGATGGAAAGCTGTGTTATTGAGGAGTTTGAAGTCATTCGTTTGTAGTTTGTTGACAGAGAATACTCTCTGTAGGAGACTTTGTCTCTGGGACACCAAGTGTATTGCTGCACTGTATGTGACAGGAGACTTTTGTCTCTGGAACAGTTAGTGCATCGCTGTATAGTGTGATTAGTGTTCTATACTATATTTTTTTACTTCATGAATTGGTGTTCTATCAGAATAACTACAAAGAAAAGCCTATAGAGAAGGCACCTGGCATCATGTATTGACAGCATTATAGCTATTGCCAAGTTTTCTTCAGAGAAATGACAGTAGATATAAGATTTTCAAATTTCTGCCCTTAAATCTTCTAGGGAATGAAGAAGAATTATAAAAATATCAGGGACTTTTACTATATAAAAAAAGTCCCCCCTAAAAATAAAGGAGGTGCATGAAGAAAAATAGATAAAAGCCCTCACCTGTGGCTGCTAGTTAACATGTCTATCAGACGGTCTGGACGCTCTTTATGCTTATTAGCATATACATTTATTGCAGCACCTAACACCTGCATCATCGAAAACGTTGAAAATATTTCTTGAAGATCAGTTCCGTTGTTACAATATATAGACTCCCCCCTTGTAACAGGACCAAGGGTCACTAATAATAAAACATAAGCTCAAGTGGTTAGAAAAGGCACATTTTAGTCTCCTAACCTGTTTTGACAGTATAAAATACTCATGTCTATATAGAACTCTACGAACCTAGATTATACAGTCAAGTTTCACCGTTCAGAAAACAATAATAAAGAAGAGGGTGGTAGACGACTCATTGACACATTTACAGGGGAGGAAAGAAACAGAAAGATAGCCCTAACAGTAGAAAAGGGCTGTTGGGTATGAGACAGTGAGAGGATAAAAAAGAGAACAAGGACGGAAATGGGATGCTGGTTTTTTATATAGAAACTATAGTTATAAGAGGTGATAATGTAATGTGGAGGCAGTTATTAAACTTTTCATTCACGTGCTCCATGTACGGAGCTAAAGTGTAACACAATTCAAATATTAACATTATCTAATCTTAAAATCAAACTGAAAACCCTGTTAATAATATCCTAATTTTTTTTGTAAACAATTCCTAAATTTCGAAACATAACAAAATTATTCAAATCCAAAATTACATATATTTACGCATTTACTTCCATCAGGATGAAAGGGAGTGACGGAGTTAAGAATTTGGTTGGATCTGAGAAATGACTAGCAGTCTCAGAAAGTTGGAAAGACAGAACTGGAGAATCATGGGCAGAATAACGAGAGGAATGATATTGGGGAGGAGCTGAAATATGAGGAAATCAACAAAGAATTTGGGAAGATATGTCTGGTGCCAAATCCTATTTTCCATGTCCTTTTCGTTTCTGCTTTCCCTGGTATGCCATGCTGTATCTTTTGGGGTTATGCTTGTTAGAGAACATTTATAGTGTAAGGAGCCGAACTCCATTTTTAATGGTGGAATTTTGAAATTTTAGATCTATAAAACTGGTAGAAGCAAATACATGCTATAAGATTTATAGTCATTGAACTTTTGAGACACATTAAATCATTAAACTAAAATTAGAAAAAAAAAAAAAAAGCTCTTTTCAAGAGCAGTAGAAAAGAAAAAAGAAAATGTAATTAGGATTACCTGATCCCAGTCATCGTCATCTATTGTGCCCTTGATGTTTCTAAAGAATTCTGTCAATTGGCTGCCTCTTTTTCTCTCAGCAAGAGATGCAGCAACACCAGCATATATATCAACAGCTGCATGATACAATTAAAAAGCCTAGATAAGTATGGTGACAAAATTTTGTGGAGCTACAAGACAAGAAAACAAAACCAGATTGTAAAGAGGGAAATCAATGTTACCAGGAAGATTGAATTCATAGATCAATTGGAATGCCAAATCAAAATTCTTCTCGACAAGAACCTCTGCAATTTTACATCTTCGTCTGAAATTTTAAAAACATCATGAGCATTCGTAATGATTGTCATTATGTAAATAGAATACTACATATCACAACAAAAGAAACATGAGAATGCATGTAATATAGACAGTGGAAAAATCCATATCGCATTTAACAGTTAACTTTAGCAGTCATTAAGAGCACTATAACGACAGTTGACCCTATAATTATCAAATGACTTAAAAATACTTGAGGTGGAAGATATAAACTATATGTCGTTCTGCAATCCATCTAAATACTTTTATGTGTTTTAACCAAACAGCTTAGCTTCTTGGATGGATGCCTTATGACAAGGTATCAAATCACGTGGCTATGAGTTTAACCCCCATTCTTCTAAATAATAAGTTAATTTCAGCAAATGGTACATGGACCTGCACATTGTCCACACATTCTAGTGAGTGTCCATGCTAAATATTTAAATAGCATTCACGTGCTATCGCCCAAACAACTTAAGCTTTTATGATAGTTGGTTAATAATAGTAAGTTTTAAGTCCCCTAAATAATAGTAAGTTCTAAGAAAAATTAATCCACAATTTTTTTACTGTGAATTTTCTCAAAATTGAACTAACTCCAAAAAGGAGAAATGGATTGTCGAAGATACTAAATAAAGCTTAAAATTTAACAAACCTAAAAGTTTCTGGATCATTTGGATTGCCAAAAAGTGAATGTTTCCACTGTGGTCCTTCCGAGTCATTAAAGGATTTAACAACTTCAACCTACAAAATACAACAAATCTGCATAACCATAGGATTTCACAAACAATTCTTCATTAAAACATATTGAACACCAGAAAAATTAAAACTAAAACGAATTATTTGAGAAGTCTAAGACAAAGAAGAAAACATACCATGGAAATTTCTATTAATAAGAGATAATGCCTGAATCAAAGCTTACCAAAAAAAATGTCTACAACTAAGCAGCCACACATAATTGCATGCCCATTACCATATAGCCAAATTTACTCTCAGAAATGAATTGTTAAACCACTTAGAATTCAGTATTGGGTTTGGGCATATCCAATTACCTGGATTGATACCCGAGCAGAAAATTTTACAAGACCTTCTTCTGTAAGCTTTTCAGATGCACTTTTTCCTCTAACACCTTTTGTGACAAGCTTAGTAGATTCTCCACCTTTATGCCTTGCAGACAATCCTTCATCAAAGTGCATCTATATCAATAAGCAGAGAAACAGAGAATTATTAACAAATAATAACATAAGTTAAACAAGACTATTATAATTGCTATAACTAAATGCCTTTTTATGATTTTTTGCATTATTTTCTTAGTAAATTTAGAAGAATTTACAAGTAAAAGGATCTGAGCACAGAAGCTGAAGGCTTGTTTTAACTTTGTAAGTCAAATAAGAAGTTTGTGTCTCAGAAAGAATGTTTGCCTTTCTTCTATAACTCCCAAACTCCTCTTCTTGGCCATTGTTCAGTTCATGACAGCTCATCTAATCCAGTAGCACCACTAACCATTTAATAACTATCTATGTAACTAAAAAGTTTTGGCTTCACTTCTGTATCTACTAACGGGATATACCTCAAAAGATCCATGCTTTAATGAAGCTACTACAAATATTTGCTCACGGGAGGGGCAAACTCTTGTATTTTGGTTCATGGGACCTTCACCAGTCAATTCAATCTTAAATCTTAAAAGTAGGTCATACCTAGTTAACATTTCAATTTCAGTAGAATATTTTTAATTCAATCAAAGCTGCTTTTCAAGCCCAGGAAGAGAGACACAAGCATGAAAGTAACATACTTCTGATTCACCTTCTTCCTTCGTTCCTGAAGAAAAGATATCTTTCAGAAGCAGGGTGAATCCATATTAGTACATCAAAAAAATCAACCCCCATATGTTAGCAACAAATGGCTATATCTGGCTGGATAAGTTAACTGTAACCTCATCCTTGAATTAGTTCTTCAATGAACCAAACAACATCCCACATTATGTCCCATAATGATACCCTTTTGCCTTCTTAATCTTAATAATGAAGTTCAACCTATATCAACTTAATCACTCAAGCTCTGCTTTAAAATTAATATTCTTTCTTTGTAACAAGGTGCTCAAAACAAAGCATATAGAGAAGAAAAACAAGCATAAAATTCCTTACTCCTGCAGTTATAAGAATGTACTTGAAGAAAAAAAAGAAGATACTTAGAGAAGTAAGCCAATATTACTGATAAATTGAACAAAATATGCTTTTGTCGAAGATTTTACATCGATTAGATATATGACCAAATTATATTATATAAATAAGTGCAAATATCACCTTATAAGCCAGTTTTGTAAGATTGAGTTAGGCCTAAATCCATTTTCTAAAAAGCATAAATGTAAGCATGCTCAAAAGTTAGAATGCTATCTTTGTCTTTTATTTTATCAAATTATGGACATACCTTGGCATGTTCCAAATGTCTAATGGCTTCCTCTTGTGAAGAAGAATTCACAAACAACTGAATGCAACAGAGTCCAGCAGCAACATGGTCCATTTTGATTACCTGAATATTGTACTCTTTAGAAACTAAAAAAATCTCCACAAAAAAAAAAATTAAAGAAGTTGTAACACGTTATATGAAAGCATGTTATTGTGGTAATGAAAAAATTTGTTCCATGCACGAAGCTGTGTGTTCTAGTTGACAACCTCTTTCCTTGCTTGCATAAGGTTGTCTAAAGGAGTGATGATTAGTTTTATTGTGGAGACAATGTGTTTATGCATTTTTTATGAATTTTTTGTGGACATTAGGTTGAAGTTTTATGGATATATCTCAAGAAGTCTCTTATCTTTGCAGGCATTAGCACTGACTAAGTCAAATTGAAAAACATCTAGAGGTTCTCAAGTTGTCCAAGACAGTATTTCTAAAAATGTTTTACACTCTTGGACCAAACATTGGTTAGCCATTGTGTTTTGAATAATAGGACAGAAGAATATACAAAACTCAGCAAAGGAATTTGGAAAATAAAAAAGAAAAGGAAACTTATTACAGGACCCAAGAGAATTGTGAAAAAAAAAAACAAAGAATCCTAGTATACAACTCTAAATGGTCTTTTGTGTTTCCAATAGAAAAATGCAGACACTATGCTCTCCAAAGATAAAAGGCAGACACAGTAAAATTTTATAATGACTCATTGCTTAGAGAGTTACCTGAAACCTGTATAAATAATTGAAATGCTTGTGAGTTTCACAATAGAGGCAAATACGGGCAAGGGCTGTCATTGTATACTGATTGACCACTGCATCCTGAGATTTAGTTGATGACATTCTAGTTGAAAGAACTTCCTCCAAAATAGGCATAGCACCAAAACCGATGCACATTTCACACAGATCATCAATTGTTCCATAATCAGTTGCCAAAGAATCTTGTCGTTGGGGTGATGAAGAAGACACTCCACTTGTTATTGATGGTTGTGGTGGTGGTGGAACCTCATCAGGGGGAAAGAACAAGAAGCAAGCATCATGGTAGTGACCATGCCTAAACATAAAGCCAAGCAATTGCTGGCGTGCATACTGCAAAATTTGAAACAACAATTAGAAAATCCAAAAGTTGGAAGCAAAATGTAAATGCTAGTATTGGGAAAAACACAAGTCCCATATCACCTAGAGACAGCCAAAATATAGAATATAAGTTGGAACAATCTTCATCTTATAAAACAGTTTTGTATGATTAAGTTAAACTCACTTTGTAATATGATATCAAAGTTATTAAAAGGGACACTTAACATGTTATCCTCATATGAAGCTCAATACTGCTAAACATGATGGATGTATTCGGAAAAACGCAAGTGCCGCACCGATTAGAGATGGTGTCAAAATACAGTATATAAGTGGAAACAAGCCTCATTCTACAAGGTGATATTGTGGGATTGAATTAGTTCATATTAGCTCAAATCCCTTCTTTCATGAAAAGACCAAACATATTGAGATTGATTATCATATTATTCGAAAAAAGATTGTATCTGGACACACAAATATTTTCACTAAATCTTTACGGGGACTTATATTGATTATATTTGAAACAAGTTTGGAACAAACAATTTTTATGCATCAGCTTGAGGAGGAGTGTTGGATGTAACGAGCTTAACCCATATAGTGTGTGATTCATATCTATCAATATGCAACCTTATGTGTTCATTTTACACAAGGGAGATTAATCCTATATCTCTTTCTCTTTATGCTAACAAAAACTAAAAAAAATAACATTTTAGAAGGATAAAATCAGAGCTAATTTTACAGGATATAAATACTTCTTTAAGCCTTACATACACATATACAAGATTATCAATGGAGGCATAAGGCCAAACTTTGGCATATAAACACACCAGTGCACCCTAAGGCACCGCCAGTGAGCCTCACTTCACAAATTCCCACACAATACCATTATGGTGGAGTTAAAACACACATATAGCAAAAACATGAATTAGTCGAACTCTATAAATTTTGTTTAACATTAAAAATAAGTAAAATAAAGACTTGCTACATAGGCCCAAAATCTATAAACATTTTTCAGATGATGTGTTGCTATTTTAATTTGACAAAATATTAATCAAACTGTTAAGTTATGAGAGCATTTATGATCCATTTATTTGCATAAAAGGGAGAGTTATCCTCACCTCTTTTAAGTAATTAACACATTCAGCATATCTAGCATTATCCAGGTTACTCCGAGGACCATCTTCAAAGTCTCGACTATACACAGAATTATTATTTGCAGACAGTTGTGACCGTCTTGACCTCTCTGAACGGGGGAATGTTGATGGCATGTATAAGATGTTGAGATATGAATCAGCAGAAAGAGAATCATCCAAGATTGTGGGGGCACTTTTAGCCAGGTGTTCATACCTGAAGCAAAAACATAGTCAGATTTTATTTCTGTGCAATGTAAAGGATCCAAAGGTGGCTTCATTCCCTATTTTTTAACCATTCCTCCTTCCTTTTCCCAGCAAGCAATAATCACAATCAATACTTTTAAAGAACTAACCAGCTTTACCAGTCAGAAGTGGAAGCATAAACATATTTATGATTTTACTCGAGTACAACAAAACATGTGCCAAGACATCATATATCCAACCATGTAGTTATCTAATTATCTGAACAACACCTTTAATCAAAAAGATAAAAAATAATATAAATTTGAATAAGGAACACAATGCAAATATTTGATACAAATGTTAGAGACATTCTTGACTCTTGAATATGATATAACAATAAAAGCTCTAGTACATTGCAGCAAAAGAAAACTATCATAAATGCATAGTATCTTACATAGAACGAACAGCTGAAACATCAACTGGTGGGCCACCTTCAATTGTATTAATAATGTCTAGAATAACTGGTCCAGGGTCACCCTTGTGCAACTGAAGAGCTTGCCTGAAATGATATAGACATATAATTTGTATATCACCCTTGTCCTCAATAGATATATAATATTTGACAGTGTTTGAGTCCCGACACTAAAATTGATTCAAAGCTTGATGAATGAACAAAAGCATAATCACCAGAAAAAAGGCTAACATACTTAAATTTCACACGAGCATGTCCGTAGCGCTCCATCCGAATTAACGCGTGACCCCACGCATTCCAAACAGGGAAGACATCAATCTAAAGAGCAACATTCTTTCTTTAAAACCCATAATAACATAAATCAAGCACTTCTAGTACACAAAAGAGCAAGACTGGCTGGCAGGGAATTTGTCTACCTTACACTTTTTGCAAGTATACACAGCCATGCTGTACCGTTCCTCTGCAACCAACCTGTCACGAAGATGGGCAGATGACTCTCCATCAGCTATGTCATCAAGAGAAGCAGCAATCCCTGATCCCAAAAGGCTTTGGAGCAGCTCTGCACGACCCAGCCAGATATCTGCCTGTGACAAGATTTCAGAAAGCTCATCTGTGGATTGACTACCCACACTAGAGCTACCAGCATCAGATGATGTGTCATCGGTATCTCTATTTCTTTCCCAATTACTTGGCAATTCACTACCACCTGCGAGCTTTCTTAGCAGGGATTTGGCATAAAGTAGACCCTGCAAATTCAACATTAGAATAATTACATTTTTCTTTACAAGAAATGCTAATGTGGACATTTGCAGCAATGCTGTCATCTTACTGTGCAAGTAAAGCAAAGAAACGTACTACCTAAGAACCATCATTATTAACCACTGATAAAACCTAAAATCAATATATTACTCTACTCCCATCAAATACCTGGACAAATGTTTCTGTGGCATGATATGCTCGCCCAATTGTTTCCATAGATGCATTCTCAGGAAACTGCTGAGAGTTCAAGACATTCTTCATTTGATTAATGCACAAGTCAAGGGCAATTTTGGCGGAGACTAATTCATCTGAACAAAGGGCAAGCAGTGCCTATGGAGTGAAAACCCAAGCAGTTAGAAATGCAGAAATATTCTTTGAAGTGACAAAACAACAGCAGTAAATTCTAATATGATATCGTACTGGGAGATCATCTCATTATTATACCTTGAACAGTGTGATGTCAGGGGCACTTTCATATCTGTGAGAAGAACGAATGCTTTCATCTTTTAGTGGGTCACCAGTAAGCATCCATTCCTCAGTAATTGAAACGGGAGGAAGCCGCTCTTGCCCATCTGTTGAAAAAGATGAAACACGGTCCTCGTGTATTCCAGTCATTGCTTCCCAAGCAACTCTATCAGAGGGAGACAATCCAGAACTTTTTCTTTTCCTATAAACATCTTTTGGAGTGTTTTTATCCACGGTATTTTTAGGAGCCCATGAAAAAGCTCTGCGAGCCTCCTTTTGTAAGTTACTTAGACTGCTGGTAAAAGATGATCTTTGTGGGGCACCTGATCTTGTTTTCTGCTTTGGTCTGGATCCCAAAACAGATATGCGATGTTCCCTAGGAGGCGAGCTGATACTGACAGCAATAGCCTTAGTTGCATATGTAGTAATTACATGGTTGTCTCGTAAAGAAGGAAATTCCTTTAATATCTACAGAAATACAGGAAAACATTACATTTTAAGAGAGATAAGTAATCTAGACGAGTAAACAAAATGTTGCATAAAAATTACAAACATAAACATGTCATATTTAAGGCAAGGGTATCCTAAATGTTTCACTATCATAGTTGTAAAAATCACACACTTGCCCTAGGATCGTCCAATTCTATGTTTTTATGAGACTTCGAGTCCCATTCCTACACAAGATTGAGAGCTGGTGAGCATGTTAGGGTAGACTCTGCAGATGATGGAATATCCAATCTTCACAAGCTGCGGTAACATTGAAGAGTTGAACAGCAGAACCATGATCTAAGGGGTTTTGACCCAAACTACCCTTGTCTCTCTCAATTGCCTATCAGTTTGTAATGGTTCGTTGCTCTTCACCTGTCTCCACTCGTAATGATCCCTCTAGACATTATCAATCTTACAAACCAGCAGTCTACAAACTATGTTCTTTGCTGCTCTCAATAACAGCATGAGTGGTTCTTTGTTCACGTAACATAATCACTCACTCCCATGATCTATGGTTATGTTCCATGCCACCCTCTATTGCAGGGTTAGTGGTTCAGTATGCTAGACATCTAAAACCTACATCTATGTTCTTCAACATCTGGTGCAGGATGAAGGGTTCAAGTTTGATAAGTGACAGTGTCTTTAACTCTAAACTATTTCTCTCAAATACACGTCATCATTTTTAGCGGGTTACAGTTTTTTTATGCTCAAGACTGCTCTTAGGAAGAAGCCACTTTGGGCCATCTTGTAATATGGATTTATGTCTAACACAACACCACAAAATTAGCTCATAAAGTGAGGGTTACCATCCACTTATATACACTACTTTGGTCTAATCACTAGTCATTATAGGACTCTGACTTTTTTTTCAATACACTCCCTCATGTCCAGCACTATCGGGCATGGTATGTGGATAATATGGTAGGTGACGTGTTAATAGATTTAGGATAGACCACTATTTCAAATTTTGAGTTTAAGTCGGGCTAATATAGCATGTCAAAAAAAGTTATGTAGTTTCTATTAGGATGTTAAGTTTGTGAATTGAGTGACAAGTTAGCGTACGGAGTCATGCAAAAAAAAATTAATAATTTCAAATTAAGTTTAATTGTTATTTGTGATATGTTGGTCTCTAAAGGGACAAGAGAAAGAGATTAGGGTAACAAAAATAAGAATGTTACAACAGATTGTGATGGCAAAAAAAGGACAAGATACAAAATGATTGTATAGGAGGAGGTATTAGAAGCATCAACGCAAAATGTAGATTGCATGGCTTTGAGCTGCGAAGATGGGGAAAGGGAGACCACAAAGAACATTATAACAAATTACTAAGAGGGAACACTACGTAAATAATATCCCTAGGAATTTGGCTTTTAATTGAACCAATGGAATCTTACGATTGGTGTAGCCAACCTCACTTAAAAGGATTTTGTTGTCATTGTCGCTAAGAATTGTCATTCAAGGGTTATTTTTTTGTTATTTTATGTCTATGTAAATTTAAACACAACTTTGTATGTTACATGTATTTCAAGATCTTTATTTGGACAACGTTACTATTGATACTCCCAAATAAATTAGTAGATGGAAAATAATTTATTCTAATTGAAGATAAATTTGCATTACCGCTGTGGCAGATTGCAATTGTTTTCTCATCAGTAGCACTTCCATAATCAGATGAGGATGCTCATGCAGGGAAGAGCACCTTTGTTGCCATGGCAAGGGCAAGACAGCCAGCACACGTAGCCCTAAAGCCCATGAATTAAGCCGGGAAATCTCAACATCAGACAGATTCCCTTCTCTTCGCTTCAGGAAGAAATGAACCTTCAAATATACAGAAATGGTCATTTGAGATGAGTATTGAATTTCAAAACTTCAAAGAACAGTATAAAAAAATTTAAATAATTGAACAAGGTAAAAATATGCTAAATAAATGGTTGATTACAAGAAGTTGCTTTGACCGCAAATTGGGTAAAAGCTGCATTGCACCCATAGCAACTGGCAAAGCATCATCTGTGTCCCTTAATGAAGAAAGAAAGCGTGAGGCTTCAGCTGGTCCTCCTCCATTAAGAGGGTCAGCAGTCAGAAGCTTCACAAGCTGCCGCCCCTGCAATTCTCTCCGTAAATCAATTGATAATCCTGCACTTTCTGCCACTTTAAGTGCAGCAGAGACAGCTCCTTTTCCAGCTAACCTAAGTGCCAGACCCTCTGGATCTTCCTTGCAATCTGCTTCGACCTGAAATACAAACATATTTTAAGGAGGGTCTATGAGCGACCATAAGAAAACGGGAAATTGAAAAGGAGAAATATGTTCCCTAAAATCTAGTATCTTATTGGCTTTGGCATATTAATCACAGGCAGTTCTAATTCAAGCTATCATGTACAGAAATGAGATAGAAACCTCTGGAGAAAAAGGATAAACTGTCATAGAATAACTACATCAGACATGTAAAAGTTTAAATGAAAGAATACAACCTCTTGCCAGCTTGTATAATGATCATCTGCACTCAATATGTGGCTGTACCTCTGCAAAGCTTGTTTCATTTGCAAAACCTAAGCATCACAACACGCTAAATTAAAACCAGAGTACAGGTATGGGAGAAAGAGTATATTGTATAGAAATATAAAAATGAAGAAACAACAAAGTCAATAGATCATAAATGTAGTAATACAAAAATTCCAAGAGGGTGCAGGATTTAAAGGAATGACATCGCTGTTAAATGGCTGGCTTGTATTTCAGTGTTGTTAAACTCACTGTAATGCTTGACCAAGATGTTCTCAAAGGCATTTAATGCAAGAGAAATGATATCAATACCATTTATCTTTCATTTACTAAGAAAAATGTACCTAGCACCCAACAGCCTACGTCTGGTATGTACGTTGTACACATACAGAAACCATTCAAGAGTATCCAGGCATCATACCGTAGAAGTAGTAGTAGTAATATCGATATAAATACAGTATTAAAATAAAAATATAACTTCACCTCCTTCCTTATGGAATCGTTCTCAGGAAGATGGCAGCTGCACATTGTGAGAACATCCAAAGCAGCATCTAATTCCCATGAGTGCACATACCTGTTATAAAATTTTGAAATTAGAAATTGACATCACAGGCTGAGAAAAATACTGGATATGCAATTTAATAATGACCATAATTATAAACATGCTACAAATAAAGAGAAACCACTAGAATGACTTTTATATCTCGAATATTGCCCACTCATGCAAGACCCTTGGGCTTGAGGCATGGACAATGCACAAACCCACTTTACCTAGTGTTGAAATTTAATTACTTACGAAAAATGAGGTAGAATGGACTGAAATCTTGACCATTTGATCATAGCAGGCTTTGATATCATGTAAAGAATTAAATCTCCTAAAAGCTTACCTTGTAAAGAATTAAATCTCCTAAAAGCTTAAGCAGTTAGGTGGAGGAGGCTTATGAATGGTTTTGTTAAGAATAGAATAAACTACTTGATATGGTATTTGAAGTCTATTCATGTATTTATGTCTAACAATTGGTGTTTTCATTCAAAGTCAAGCAACGGAAAGGGCTATCTACAACAGATTAAGTTGAAAACTAAATATTGATAGGTCAGTGAAACCGTGAACGGGAAAAGTATACCGTTGACCCAGTGTCAATGAAGTGGAAGTCACTGTGGACATTGGTCCCTAAAGAGAGTGACAATGTTAGGAATCCCACATTGAGTAGAATAAATTACTAGATGCGGTACTTAAGCCTTGAGACTTTCTTACCTAATGGACAAATCTTAGGGTTGGGCTCTTCTTGTGCTGAAGTCCTAAAAGGTTTCATGTCTCCATAGAAAAAATTGCCAATCACAGGAGAAGACCCTTGAACAATGCAAAACTACACACTCTTTACAACATACCATTATAGATAAATGTTAATAGTCCCCAGCAAAAGCTTTAAGGCTACTACTCTCTTGGAATCCACATAAAATTCACCCAATAATAGTTTGTCGAAAAGAGTATTTTAAATAGTTTATTACTAGCATTTCCTATAAATCCTTCATCAGAATTTAAGGCTACTTTCTTTTTAGTGGAATAACATGAAATTCATTCAATAATAAGTAGTTGGAAAGAGTACTTTAAAAAGTTCACTGCTAGCATATCCTATAAACCCTTCATCAGATATATAACTTGCATCCCACAAAACCATGAAAAGGAAATATTTACATACCTTAGGGCTAATCTAGCAGCCAGCTGTTTGTCTTTCAACCTTAGGCAGTATTGCCAACTATTGCTCCAAATATTTCGCCCCCCAAATCCTTGATGCTGTGCGGAATTTAAATGGACTTCTTCTGTTCGTTCAATGACTAACTGAAGAAGCTGATCAGAGGCCCCATTCCGTAGAAAGCGATCAGAAAGTGCAAGAGCATCCATTAGCTTTCCTTCATCAATCAGTCTAAAAAAGACGCACAAAGGACACTCAGTAACATGTAAATTGCTAAGAAAATTCGAGAATATTAAGAATATTGGTACAAACACTGATCACGGTACAAAAGGTATGCTTGTCTATATATCTCATAAAAAGGTTTAATGGCATTCCAATTTAAAGTCAATGCAAAGTTCTGATTACCATTAATTAAGCTAAATTGCAATTACAATAACACCAATAATCACTAATACAAAGCAATATTGAGTAAATAGTGTATGTGTATATCCTGTTTGCATTGATAATACCAAATTGGCAACATTCAATTTCAAGTGTAATGGAACCCAAAAAAGACAGTTTGAACAACAATTTGAAGTATAGTACCGTTCTACAGCCCTTTCATATGGTTGTTCATTATCCCAATCAAAAGAAAGGAAAACTGTCGTGTCAAGTTGAGAGCCTTCAGATTTTGACGAATCCAGCCAGAAATCTGTGGCTTCAATCCCATGACTACTTAGGTCGGTCAGAGCTACAGGGATTGTACCGCTACTAACAATGTCATCAGCATCTGACTCTGTCTCAGTGTCAAGTTCACGAACTCTCTTAACTGAAGTTCTTGCTTCAACATTGCTGTCATCAGCTGTTTGATTAGCAGTTACAGCAAATTCTGACACACGATGGAGGTTAGTTTGCATCTGTATCCATCTGTTCAGAGTTGGGAACCTGCACACCAGGAGAAAAGATTAAACTAATTATTCAATAACATTTCCATAGACACAGAATCAGACACACCCCATCCCCTCAAAAAAAAAAAAAAGAGGGTATAAAACCAGATGCTAAAATGAGATGTGAACAAAGAAATGAATGGAGAAAATATCTAGCATTATGCTCTGTCCATAAGCACCAAAACCCAAAAGAAGACAAATTAAGAAAGGATCTTAAATATTTTCTTCTACCAAACTTATTGCTCCTTAAAAATTCCAAGTCTTTTCTACCTTACATCTTCAAATAAAATACTTTTAATCTTATCTTTACGAAATTTATGAAAGGCTTTTCTTTAAGAAAAACTAAGAACTAGTATGACCTGCTAAAATAATTTTAATTGACATACCCTAACTCATACATTCATCATATAAATGTGAGTTACAAAAGGGTAGATGTGTAATGTTATTTATATCTGGAAAAAGGGAGAGTATGTGTTCATTTGTGAACAAGAATACTTTAAGGAAAATCTAATAAAGTCAATAATATTAAAATCAATAAGTTTTAATATTTTATATTAATGATTAAGTATCTAAGAACATTAAGATTAGGACAAAATATAGTATATATAAAACTGTCATGCCAACCAATTCACACGATATGACAGCTACCTTTCAGACTGATCAAGAGCAAACTCATAAAACAACCGATCAGCATCAGGAGCCTGAAGTAATCCATCACTCAAAGAGCTTGAAATTGATGAGCTACTGCTGTTGTACAGTATACTACTCCCAAATACACATGCTAAAACAGCCCTCACTGGGGATATTTTTGCCAAATGTTTTACCACATCCAACTGGAGAGGGTACAAAGCCACTCCAGGTGTTGCTGAAGAACGGCAATAGCAATTAGGTTTTGCATCCTTAGATGAGGGAGACAGCACTTTATTTTCAGAGCTACTCTTTGGGAACGTAGGAACAACTGGAATGCATGCCCATCCATGTCCAGATCGTGGAGGATAAACTGGAGGCACACACGCAGAAATCACCTCATGTACAAAATCAGCATACATAATTTCCGCTACCTTCCCAGCAGCATCAGTACTGCCTCTTTCAAAAACAAGACGGGTCAAAAGCTGCAAGACATAACAGTAAAACATAGGCAATCAAAAGAAATCCAAATATGCTCAACACATAAAACATGAAAATTTCTAAAATGACAACATAAAAGGAGACTAAGCACATGAGCTTCCATCATTGCAAGGTCTGGAAGAATCAAATGTCTATATGTGACAACCTAGGCATAAGGCATCAACCTTACCAACATCAAGGCTCAATCTCCATATCAAAAGCTCCCAAACAAGACTTTATAAATAAAAGCATATTTTATTCAAATTATATGCCAGCGTGCCACGATGGTTGCAGACATAAATGCAAATATATAGACAATGTTAAACACATGCAGTAATAGAACAGGTTTTTATTAAATAGCAAGTATATTGTCAATAATAAACATATGTAGTGATAAAAACATGTTTTTACTTTAGTAAGAAAAATAGATACTTTTTTCAAATTTTGCAAATCCCTGTGTGTAGCAACAATTGCAATACAAAGGGGTAAGAGATATAAGAATAACCTCGGGTTATGAAAACAAATCTGCCCTCATGTGCTACGGAAACTTGCTTACGTTATTCATAACCACAGTAGTTTGTCAACTCTAAACTCTAAAATAAAGCACTGTCAAATTATTTAAATATTTTGAGAACCTTACATCCTTAGGCCACTCGTACACGACGGAGAAAAAGTTAAAATCATGAGTAGTATCAGTCCCATCAACTATGTCACCAATTGCAGCAACATGAAGAATGAATTGTGAGAGATATGTCATGGGTTTTCCACTCAAGGGAACAAATATTCTCTTCCCAGCATCTTTAATGTCATAGCCAGTAGACTGCAGGCTAGACTCTCCTCCACTTGAACTCAAATGTATTTGTTTAACAACTCTTAACCCAAGCCCAAGTACAATGTCCTTGTCACTGTTGGAAGTAACTCCCTGATCAGCATACAATCCTTCACCTCTAGTAGTACTTGATTCAGTTTCTTCATCAGCAACAGCTCTCGCAAGGTTATGAAGCTTACCTGATTTAAGTATAAATATGTATTATAACCACACACACACACATATATATACACATGCATATACATTTTTTTCTTGGATAACAACACTGTTAACACGTTTAAAGGAAAAAGAACCAGATACCACTCAAAAACTGCCGCTTGCCCATATGAGCATCTTCAATCATCAGATGTAGCAAAGCTAGAGCACGCTCCCTCTGCTCCTGCCGGTGGGACTCTTTAGATGATGTGATAACAATTTCCCCAGATAAGATTGCCTGAAGTGCTGGAGGGTTGTCCTGGAAAAGCAGATCATATAGAAGTCATTACCAAGATCACAGCATTTGAATGTACTACATTTTTTGGTATGGTGTTTGTATATGCTCTTAATAGGATAGAAGCATAAAAGTACAGGTGGAACTTTGGCACAATTCCCGTTACAACAAAAGTCCTTACCAGTCTATAACAAACCAAACAATAAATAACTGAAAGTCTGCTCACATCCTATTATGCAAAAAGCCCATTAGATTCTATTTTTGCAGAGCATCTTGTGCAAAAAATTGCATTGCTCGGTGACAGAGAGGGTATTATGCTTTAAATTAATTACTTGGAAAACCTAGGCTACCATGTCATACAATCACATACCTTCAAAACTAAAACAGTTAGCCAAGGAAAAAGAAAGTGTTTTGTATCTGTGTATACAATTCAACGGAAATAACAAAACCTTACACAGCCATATAGTTGGCATAGGCCAATGCCTAAAATCAAAAGAAGAAATTATAGCTTGCAAGTTGCAAGAGACATTCTGGTTTTCTCCAAATTGGTTCTTACACCACTAAATAATATTCAAGTCCTCACCTGCTCCAAGAACTTGTGCAAGCGCTTCAGAAGACGCCCTGACACAGAGATGACTGCTATCTCAAGGATCTGATCCCAATAAGTGGAGCCATCTTTGGGAGATCCTCCTGGATATATATCAGACAACATATTTTCAGCCTGCACATTGTATAACAAAGTGAACATCTGATCAACAGGACAAAAGCTTGTAAGAGTAAAGGACAAAAAGAGGAGTAGATATCAACATTATCCATCAGCATATCATGAAAATAAAATATGCCAACTGGGTGACATTTTTATGTCTAGAATGGTTAGTTCTTCACCATATAAAAAAACTTACTACTTCTTTACTCTAATAATCTCTCTTGTTTAGAACTTCTTAGTTCTTACATAAAAGAAGGAATAAAACTAATGACAAGAATTGGCTTCACCCTATTTGTTATTTTAATGCAATCCCACATCAACTATAGATTTGACAAAAGAAGAGCTTACAAAGACTTGGACAATCCACATCTAATAAGTTAGTTTTTGAGGTTATGTCTAACCAAAACAAAAGATGGTAATAGAGCTTACCATAGATTCGATATTGGCCCACCCTCAACTGTTCAAGAAAACACCTGGCCCCTCTGGCTTTCCCAATGCAATATAGAAAAGAAAAAGAAAAAGGAACAAATTTTGCACTCAAGATCCTCAATTCTAGGTATCTAGGTATCAGAGGCTTTCCCAATGCAATATAAGAAACAAAAAGCAGTCCTAAATCTTCACACTCAAGATATTCAATCCTAGGTATGAGAGGCTTGTTGAAATCTCACATCAATCATAGATATGGCTAAGTAGAGCTCTTAAAGGCTTGGACAACCCGAAGAGAAAACACATTCTACAACTATAAAACAAACTTCCGTAAACCTACAATTTGTAAACTTCAACATTGTCAGTCATGAAATTCTGTTTTGCTGCTGCTTGATTTCATCTTCCCATTCTCCCTTCGCTCGTGGTAATTAATTTCGTATGTCAAGGGGAAAAAATTAACCTAAGTGAAATCCATTGAAAAAAGATAGAAGAACCTGTTTAAGTAATTGCTGAGACATCTTTGCCGACTTTGCAGAAGTTGCAGCAACATCAATACAAAGAAGAATCTGGCAAGAAGTGTACATTCTCAGAAGTGACCATACACCAAGCATTTTTTTTCCTTATCAGTTGAAATAATAAATTCTAAATTGCTCTCTTATCATTTTGGGAACTTACTGTAGCCAAGGGACCCAACTGGGAGAATAAAGAGGAAAAATCTAAATCCTGTACACGGGACACCACGTCATCAACCTGCAAACATGCAACAAAAGCATGTGTAATAGCAATTAGAAACCGTTAAGAATGTATTAAAAATAAAGCCATACAAAAAATTGCAACCATGACTAGTCAATCGAGTAGGTAATACTGAATCAAAAAGTATATTTTGTTATATAAAAACAAAGGATTGGTAATTTGAAAATGAGAACAGCGTCTACATATCCTTGGATATAATACAAAATCTATAAGAATTAAACTCATTGAATTGCTACACACATCACGAAAAAGGGTGGGGTGACAGAAATCATACAGGTCATCATTTGAGAGGGCCTAAGCTGCCTATCAACCTTTCAACTTATGACCATTGTAGTAACGCAAAGAAAAAATCATGCCTCACACTGCTCTTCCTACACAACACTAAAGTGTTGCCTCACTGCATGATCACTGCACATAAGCAATTTTTGCTGGTTAATTATAAATGCCTTGGATGAATTAAAAAAGGGGCCAGAACTCGGCAATGAACAGTGCCTCGATTTTGTGGTGCATTGGAGCACAACATGCATGGGGTAGTTTCTGTTTGATATCTGCCCACGGATGTTTTCAGTGCCAAGGTTCAGCCTTCTCTGATATGTGGTATACCACTTCCAAAACCTTTCTCACAATCATATGCCTTCCTGAGAAATATCAAGCATTGCAATTCTCTCCCGAATCACAAACTTCACTTTCGTTGGAAAGTAGCACTCCAAAGCAGGTCAGTTCAGGAACAACTTCCCATGTATATTTCCATTGTCAGGATGCTACTTTCTAATGGACTAATCTGTTTGGAGCACTTTGCAAGTACCCAAGTCCTTTGAGGAAGAGTTTTTCATAAGGCATTTCACAGGTTCCAGCGAGAATGAGAAGGCAAAAACTCTATACTAGTGTGCAATTTATGTGGTTATACATGCATTACTAGGTTGGAAGAAGCCCACATTTGTAAGGTTGTCTTGTTGAACTTACAAGTGATTAGGATACCCCACTGCAGCTCTACCATGGTTTCTATTTTAAGAAAGTTTCCTTTCATTATTCTTTTACCTACTTCTAAAAATAACTTGCAGACCTCCCCTGCTGTATTTTCATGTTTCTCACGGAGTTTGAGCTCTTGCCAAAAAAAAGAATTGCTACTTGCAAGAAAATCACTGTAAAAAATTTAAATAGCATCTAGTAAAGGAAAATACAAGATAAATATTTGCAAAATCAATAACTAGGTCCTGCAGAAATGTTCCAAAAACACATTGATATGACAGAACAAGTCGACCAAAACCATAAGTTCAACAGTAAGTCTAAAGGACAAAAAGAACATACAGATGTTTTTCTGCAGGCACTGTCTACCCATTCAGCTAACTCGAGAGTAGCTTTATCTTCAGCGGATAATGAAAACCGATGAACCGCTTCTTCTCCAATATCAAACTTTGATTTCTGCATGCAACTGCAGAAGAAAAAACGATTTCAGATTCTTAAGTACATAGAAGGACAACAAATTTCCCTAACAGATAAATAAACAAAAGAAAGAAAACCAGTAAAAGCAAATTACTCCATAGATATCTAATACTCTCAGCAAAATCTACTACAGAAGAACCAAAGACAAAGAAAATAACAGAATTACAAAATGTAAATTATATCAGCAGGTAGATCACTTCCTGAGAAAAGTGCACATTCATGCCAAAAAACTCCCATCATATAGTGAACTACTCGCTCTAGTCCTTTTTTGTAAGACCCAATTAACTTATTCACAAAAATTAAGAAAATTAGTTCATTTAGTTACTATCATTAAAATTTCCTAAATTTACATATTTTTCCCATAATTGTCCTTAATATTGATGAGATATACTTACGATTCTTTTTTAAAAAAAATTTATTGAGTCTAATTTTTTAATCTCTCTCCTCAGTAATATATTTATTGCTTTAATTTTTATTGGATGTGAATGTGAAGAGACAAAGTAAGGTTTATCCATACAGAACAAAGTTAGACTCCGAGTAGCCTGAAGGCATTAAGCATCCACCCTACTATTTATAGAACTCAAGGAAATTATTCATAATTGAGGATATTTTGGTAAAAAATAATTAATGCATGAAGTTGCACATTTGTTGAATTTCATGCATTAGAAATAGGTAAAACTCACAGGTTGAGTAGCTTGGAGGGAGCTGCACGTAACACTGTCAGTGCCTCTTTCCATCTCCATTGGCGTTCAGATAATGGTAGGAGATGCTGCAAAATTGACAAACGCCATTCCCACTCTTCAATGAAACGCTTTGAGATTGCGATTCTCCACTCAAGAGCCTGTCTGCTGGTTGTACTTATACCGTCATCTAGTGTGTTCTCTAACTCAATCATAGAGGATGGAATGTTACTGCGCAATATATCAAGTAGCAAACTAGTAAAGGATATAACCATTTTATTGCCCCCTTCACTTCTAGTTGAACAACTATCTTCTGAAGACCAAGCATTAGATAATTTGAAACTGCTTCCCGGTAATCCACAATGCATCAAGTTAACAGAGGTATTATCCATATGCAGTAGTGAAATGATGACATTAACCATGAAAATCTACATCATTGAAAGATTGATGTTAGCTACGTACAGTATAATAATAACCAGAAAAGTTAGTCTCTGAAAATTTGATATCAACACTTTAAACATTAAATATAATAAATGTCAAAGATCATGGAAAACGCAAAAGAATGTCAGATAGGCCCTTCTTTTCTTAGATGTATCATACCACATAAATACTGCTTGATAATTTTTACAACTGGTCACTGACACATCATAAGTTACATTCTACAGAAACTTTTCCGCCACGTTCATTTTAGCAAAAAAAATTAACTAAGTATACAAAATACAACATATTTTCTATAATTTAAGTAAAAGGAAGTAATATTAGAAAGAAAGAAAGAAAAACAATTAACAGAATGTCCTAATACAGCACCTAGCACTTGCCACTAAGAAATATTTCATCTAAGCTAGAAGGGAAAAAACGATTGCAAAAGAAAAATTAAAATTAAAATACATGTGTGGACTGAGGAGGATAAGATTATGAGATAATCTTGTCCTACAAAACTGCACGAAGAAAATTGCTAACATATTAAGGGAGAATTTAGACAACATAGAAAAAAATAACTGAAAAGGGACTTACCTTGCGCGGAAGATTACTAATTGCATCCAAATGGTTCTGCAAGTCCTTTAAATGAAACAATGGCACATCTTGGTGGATTTCTATTTCGTCAGACATACTCCTTTCCATTGCTCCTAAAGCAAGAACAGTTGATTCTAAAGCATAACGCATATGCATGAGTTCTATATCTTGCTTCCTGTGCCAAAAGAAGGAAATCCAGAAAAGCAAATAAAGCACAGATAACAAAAAATAAATCGGAATCATAAGAGATTAGTTATTAGAAAGCATAATGTCAAGAAAGTCAAGCCACCCAAGTACAGATTACACCCAGTCCAGGGCAGTCAGGTTACATGGCAACAAAAAAAAAAAGAGGTAATACAAGTCAAATCTAAAACCAAACCAAATGACGTAGAAAAGAAAAGGTCTAGGCCTAGCACTACTCTTAAGCTTAATGTATATTTGTTATGCTCTATATGTCTAATCCTAGGTATGAAGTGGTACTCTAATTGTCACCCATATTTGTTAACATTCCAAATGTGCAGTCTTGGATGCAAAAGAATGTCTTGAGATCTCGCATTAATTAGAAATATGGTGAGTTCCTTATAAAGCTTGAAAAATTTTACCTTATAAGTTGGTTTTGTAGACTTAGGCCTAAATCCAAAAATCTAAGAGTTGAATTGAATGAAGAAATAAGGTATGTTCCTATAACTAGGAAGGTGGAGAGAAAGATCTATTGTCGAAATTTGAGAGAATTGTGGCCTTTGAACATCGGGAGGTACAAACCCTCAAAGTCCAGCAGTGTGTCAGTTATTTTCTGAAAATTCGACAGTTCTTCCAAGACTTCCTGTTGTTCGGTCAATAGATTTTACCTAAAGATACCAGTTCTATCCACTGAACTTTATAAGATATTTTATCCTTCTTCATTTCACTTTTCTCTTAAGCTCTTTATAAAATTTCCTTGTCCGTTTAGAAAAAAATAAATGAATAGAACTTCTAGGATGAAAAATAGATGTCTTTCTTTATTTTCCAATCAAAATATATGTTTATTAAGTGCATGCGTGTTCACAAGACGACAAAATGAATTCTCAATTCTCAACATCATTCTTTTTTAAAAGTATTCCATCACTTGTATTTCTTTCTAAAAAATTATCCTCTAATAATGATGTCTTATCTATTAACAAACAAACTAACAAACTCAGCGCATCCAGCTACTAGGGAAATATCTGTCTTAATATCAGGATGAATCTAAAAGCCATCACTGAGAGAGAAAACATCAGAAGCACACCTCTTCTTGGCTTCTACAGTAGAAGAAATTGGCTGCATACTAATCAATTCAATGGCCTCCTGGAATTTTATGCCTGGAACAACATCAAATAGGACCTACAGAGAAAATGATGCTATCATATTCAACACTCAGATTTCATAGTACAATAAATTTCAGATAAATCCTGAAATATTCCTTTAAAAATGTAATTACAATCAACATTTGATATATTTCCTTTAAATAAAGGCTACAATTTTATAGTAACTAAGTGCTATTTAAGGCTGAGTAATTGTCCTTTATGATTTTACACATCATCATAATCTTTCCACATCAATTCTCTTCTTTCTTCAACAATAAAGATAGGCAAGAATTCCATCTATACCGATTAAAAAGCCATGTCTTTCACATAAAGTATTACCCGAAGAGGACTCTGGACCGAAAGTCGTTCCAACACGAAGTTCTCAACAAAAGGATCAGAATAAGCATCTTCGTCTCTAAATTCCACTTGCTCTTTTCCAGAAACCATTAATGAGAATTTTGAATTCCAAGACTGGCCAGAATTCACACAAGCAACAAAAGAGGCGAGATCAAGCTGATAGCATAAGGTATCACATAGATGCTCCACACAAGACATCTGCCACAAAATTAAATCAGTGGTTTCACTAAAGTTTCACCAACTCGTTCATTTAGTACCAACAAACCACATTCCAAAACACAAAAGTCGAAAAATACCTCATCTGATTTATTACCATAAAGAGAAGATTCTTCAAGCCGAATAACTTGTGACTTACTTGTCCAGAGAAGTTGCATTAATTTCCTCCGCGCTGCTATTTTACCAGCCAATAAATCCCAACCCATGGCTGCTACCAAAGGCTGAAGTAGTGGAAATAATTGGAGGACCTGTCACAAACAATAGTACGTAAGTAGTAGAGCTACACAGGTAGACTTATGTTCAAAGTTCATATAACAATTAACACAATATCAACTTTTATACAGAGGAACATTCATAGAGTTAAGAAAGATGGGTACGTACATTGCTAGCTTCATCCAGCTGCTCCCTCTTCACAGCAGACAGGGAAGTATCCACAATACACTCAAGAACATGTAGTCCAGAAACACGAGCATAATGATACATATTCGTCTTGCAGTACCTAATCACATCATTTAGGGATAATGCTGTATCATCTGAATTCTTACCACACTTTACTTCTTCTAGATATTTTTGAAGTCGTACAAGAGGATGTGGAATGAAGTTCTCAGTTTGAACTCTATCAATTTCAATCTCTTCAGACAATAGCTCGTCGTGAATGCTCTAAAGAAAAGCATTGACGTTGAATATAGTTAGACAAAATGAAGTTTCTTTCATATTAAATGGCTAGGGAAGGGGGACTCTATGTTGTAAACTCATTTTATCAAAAGTAAGACGTGTAAACCCATAATAATGTCACAAACTGAAGGAAGAGTGATTCAGAAATCAATTCCTCCAAGTTGGTTTCATGGAGGAAGAGGAAGAAAGCCGAAATTGTTTTGATGGTTATCTGTAAAGTTGGAATGATTCAACAAATCATCAAAATGACACTCTAAGGACAAAAAGCATTCCCGGAATTTTCCGCTAGCATGAAACATGGATTGGCCTGCTTTTTTTAACAAGAGGTGTTTCCGAATTATATGATTCTTGTTACTTTTTGCTTTCTCTTTTATTAACTAGTGATTGTGTGCAACTTTGGCACTTCCTGAGAATAATAGAATATGATAAAGAAATCCTATACCACACAAAAATAGAAGTATTCTACTAACTGAAGGCTTTGTTAAGATAATATCTTCAGGAGTGGAAAAAAAAAAAAAAAATATATATATATATATGAATAAAACCGTGTGGAGAAGGATGAGAGACTGACCTGCAACATTTGAACAATATCACTGCAATTTGACGAAATGGCTTCACTATAGATCTGTAGCAATTGATTACGCGTGATAAGCCACGAGTCCCCAAACTTCTCACTTTTTGACAAGACAACCTTCAGGAGATCTTTCAAAACTATGCTACAAAAGAATTAGAAAACATGCAGGTATGAACATCTAGGACGGAAAAATGTTGTAAGGGGAACTTAAAAAAGAAGTACAATATAATTAATTACGAAAGACCGAGAAAGATCCTTAACTACTTAAAGAACAAGTTATTATTTACTCTTTTTTATCCAAATAAATATAAATTTGAGAGAGCGTCCACCACAACTGAGCATACAACTAACTAAGAATGAATTAAAAAAAATGAGTGTGCATTATTTGCTTACTAACCTAGAAACAAAAAATACAAAATCTATACAGGCTTCTGTAGTTGATGAAACATTTTACTTCAAACAGTACCCAATATCAAAAGGGATTCACCTAGTGCCATAAGACTTTTACTGCTGCTGTTACAATAATATCAAAGGGGAAACTAATTTTTTCATTGAAGATTTATCCAAATTCCCTAGGCAAAATGCATGCATCAAATTCGAACAGAAAAAAGCAGAAAGAGACATACCGGTACTCAGATTGCTCCTCGACTCCATAATCAAAATGCAGAGACCGTATATGAGGAATGGCCCCTTCTGCATCACCGGATTCAAGACTATCCCTCATAGCGTCCAAATGAACAACCTGTACCGTCCTCTGTATCCCGCGAAGCACCCTAACATCCTCCTCTTCCAACTCTCCACTTCCCTCCCCCGAATCCTCACACTCCCGGTGCCTAATCTGCCTATGTATATTCCAACAGAGGGAGTCAAAAACACGCGCGTGATCCAAAATCAATTTCCTCAGACTTACCAACTCTCCTTCTTCAACCACAGTAACACTCCCACTCTCGTCAATTTCACCATCCCCGTCCACTCTCAACGACTTCACGCCCAATTCCAAAATCTTATCCAAAACTCCTCTACAATTCCCCAACTCTCCATCACCCTCGGGCACCAGGTCTATCAAATCCTGAACTAGCAAGAGAAACTCAGCGCGCAAACGCAGCGTTTCGGAGTCGAAGTTCCACGCCGAGGAAGCGTTGTCCAATTGCAGCAATTCCAGCGTGGATAAGAAGGTGAGGAGCGCGGGCGAGGAACATGAACTGGACCACGCAACATTGGGAACCCGGCCTGATCGGGCGACGATGGTTTGGAGAATATCTCTGGCGAGGTCGCGGTTTCGCGCGCGTAGGGCTAGGAGAACACCGCGCAAGGGCTCGAATTGAGCGAGGTGGAGGTGGTTCGCGGCGAGGCGAGAGAGGATTTCCGTTTCTCTCCCCATTGCGACGATTGCGATTTCACTGCATCAGAAACCGGTTGAATTTAAGGTGTGTGGGTTTATCGGTGTGATTTTTTCTCTTTTTTTGTTCTGTTTCGCTTCGCAGAGATGAAGATGAATTGAAGAATTAGTTAGTGAACGAGAGAGGGTTGTACGTGAAACTGTGAGATGTTTAGAAAAGTGTGTTTTATTATTCAATTATTGGTGTTGTCATTTTTTATATTTACTCTGCAAAATCAATTTAAATAGTTAAATTTTGGGTAGACGCCTGACTGTTTTATAATAATATCCGAAAATAAATAAAAAAATATGTGAATTTGCTGTTATAGTTTTTTAAAAATATCTTAATCTTGTTATCACTTAATTAATATTGAAATATCTCATAAATTTTTGGTATTATTAATGAAATCTTTATTAACAAATTTATTTATTAAGTGTTTAAAATATTATTTAATAATGTGTGATTTTTACTTTTGATTTTTTTTATTTTTAACTTCTTAATTTTCTAAACATTTTGATCTTTTTTATCACCTTATTAATATTAAAATATTTTATAAATTCTTTACATTATTAATGAAATATGTATTAAAAAAATATTTTATTAAATATTTAAATTATTGTTTAATTTTATCGTGATTATTATTTTTTTTCTTTTGTTATCCACCTATCGTTCTTTTAAAAGTATTTTAATCTTCTCGAAATATTTTATAAATTTTTTATATTGTTAGTAGAATATTTATTCAAAAAATATGTTATTTTTTATATTATTAGTACAATATTTATTCAAAAAATATGTTATTAAGTGTTTAAAATATTCTTACTTGTGTTTTTTTTTTAACTTCTTAATCTTTTAAATATCTTAATTTTTTTATTACTTAATTAATATTATAATATTTTATAGATTATTTATATTATTAGCGGAATATATATTAAAGATTTCCGTTTTATGAAATATTTAAAATATTATTTAATTTTATTAAAATTATGTTATTGTTATTTTTTTGTCTTTTATTCTCGATGTACTGTTCTTTTAAAGTATTTTTATCGTTTATCACTTAATTTGTAATGACTTGCTTATTAAACTATTCGTGATGAAGTAAAAGGTATCTTTTAATAAAAAATAGGTATTCAGACTTTACTTTTCATCAAACAACTATATTTCTATAAATAAATTTTTTATAACTTATTTTGTTTTTTCTTTAAAATTTTGACTCTCTTCCTCATTTAATTAAAGGAGATAGTTAGGTGTAATGACCTATAATATTATAATATTTAACTTATAAATATATAAATAAAACAAGTAGATATTCAAGTTTCATTTTTTACTAAAACATCATCTCATTAAAAATAGGTTTTTTATAATTTTATTTTGTTCTTTCTCTAAATTTCTAATTTTGTTTCTCATCATATTAACGATTAGAGTTGATCTTCTTAGACTGTTAGTATTGAATAAATCAAAAGTGTTGGGTCAAATTATTTAATAGTTCATATTATAAGTTAGATAATCTTTGGAATTCTAGGTCTTTTTAACTTTTGAGAAAGTCTTTATCCCTATTCAAGTAAGGGAAGTTAGTTTGAGAGTTATTTAATCACTAGTTTTAAAGTTCTAACTGAGTTGGTTTTGATTGAATTATGATTTTGATATGTTTCATATTGAGTTTGAGATATTGAATGATTTGAGATTTTGTGTGAAATTTGGTGGTTTGACATGCAGTCTATGATTTTGACTTAATGGAACCATTTAAATTAGACTTGAATGCTTGATAACCTTTAAGTTGTTGATACTAATAAGTGAAGGTCAAATCTGACTTGGGTTGTTGGATTTTGATTATATTTTTGTTTTTCTTGAACTTATTTTGTTTCTTGATTACTCGTAGATGTTATAAGTGTGAATTTGAGATATAGAATAAGATACAAAGTTGTTTATGAAAATATAAAGATATCTTGAATAATGTTGACATCGACTATGAAAGTTAATAGTGTGAGTGTTGTATGATATGATATGTTGAAATGTTGAGTTATGTCACTCTGATCAAGATATAATATTTTAAGAAAATAAATATTTGTGTTTAGGTTAATCAGGTTGTGCACTATCTAAGGATTTCTTTGATAATGAGGTATATTGACTTTATTATTAATGTGAATCAAATATGAATATTACTAGGTGATGATAATCGAATGAGGTTCAAACCATGTGACTGCAATTTGAAATGTAGCTCATCAAAAAATAAATATCCAAGTAAATTAACCCAAAGATTGATAATTCTAGGGTTGTGTGATTTATAGCTTGGAGTTGTATAGCATGTATACACTTCTAGATCTATTCAACGCACAATTGTTTTGAAATTATAATAAACTATTTATGTCTAATTATTTTATAGATTTATCTATAAAATGTGTTAATGAGGTGTGAGAGTTGAATAAATATTTATATGTGTGAATGTGAAATTTGGTTAAGTTTGTTGGTCATAATAAATAATGAAGTTAAGCTTTAAATGATTAACTTATTTTATATTTTTGTATTTTGGATGTTTGTTTTCTATTTATGATGATTCTATGTTATATAGAAGATGCACTAATGAAAAATGTTATGAGATAAGCAACTTTTAGTTTAAGTTATTTAGAAAATTTTATGCATATATTATGTTATAAATATATTTTAAATTTTTATGAATAAGGTTATGTATATTTTATTGTACATGTGTATGGATAAATATAATAAATTATTATTAGAAATTTTATTTATTTGCTATAGTAAATTACTATTATTTTTTTAAGTGTTACATAATTAATACTAAAATATTTTTTAAATTTTTACTATTATTAATAGAATATTTATTAAATAGTTATTTTATTAAATGTCTAAATATATAATTGTTATTTTTTCTCAACTTATTCATAAATTTTGGTATTTTCTTTTTTTTTTACAAGAATACTAACATTCAACAATTATTTTGTGAATATAAGATTAATTAATAAGAATATTCATATTCAATTGTAAATAGTTAATTTTGAACAATAACTACTTGTTGTGTTTGTGATGGAATTATGGTCAATACTATAGCACAATGCCATTCATGTGTCCCTTAATAAATAAAGTAAATAATTTAAGATTATTGAAACCAACTTTTTTTATCTCACTAGTATTTTTTTTATTTATCTTGACACTTTTTATTATTTAATTATTGAAATAATACTTTTTTTTCTGTAATATTACTATTTTTCTATAATAGTTATTAAAAATTATGATTATTAATTTATTAAAATTAAGATAAAAATAATATAAAAAATTAAATTATTTTTTTTAAAAAAAGAATATAAAGAAAATAAAATGAAACATTTTATAGGTTTTTTAACTAATTAACTACAATAGGAAAAAATGATAAATTATTTTATTTTACATTTTATAATAAATTATAATTGGTTTGTGATTGTTTTTCTATATTAAAATTCATATTGAAAGAAAAAATTATAATAAATTATAAAATTATTATTTGAATTAAAATTTATATTTTTAGTTTGTTACAAAAATGTCTAAATAATTAATGGCAAAAATCAATAAAATTTTGATAAAGATAAAATTTGATTTTTGATAAAGCTAAAATTTGGTTTTTGATAGAGATAAAATTTAATACTTTATTAAAGATATCATTTCATTTTTTTATAAAGATAAAATTTGATTTTCGATAAAAATGTAATTAATTTTTTTAATAAAGATAAAATTCTAGTTTTGATAAAGATAAACTTATGTTTCATTTCACACAAAGTATTTCGTATACCATTAACTAAACTATTTAATAAATATATTATTGTCATTTTTTTCCTCTTTATGTTCAACATGTATTGCATCACTTCAATAATTAACAATTTTTAAGTAATAAACATAACATTTAAAAACAATTCACAAATAAATTAAATTTTATTTAAAATTTAAAAATCATTTAATTAATATTTATTTACAAAAATACTTCAACAATTTTATTATATTTTCGCTATTAATTATTTAGAATATGTTTTTAACAAATAAAAAATATAAATTTTAATTCAAATAACAATTTTATAATATATTATAATTTTTTCTTCCAATATCAACTTTAGTACAAAAATACAGCTAGTAAATTATTATAATAAAATACAATCATAAAATCATAAAAAATAAATAAAAGAAGAAAAAATAAAACAAAAATAATAATCATAATTAATGTACGGAATGTACAAAAGAATAAAAAGTAAAAAAAAATGAAAAAAATAAAAGAATATTATTTCTAGAATTAAAGAGTAGAGGTTTATTGAAAGAAATAAAAAATAAAAAAGTGCTAGTGAAGTAAAAAAAGTCAATTAAAAAGTGTTATTTCAAAAAACAAAAGAGTGTTATTTCATAAATTAAAAAATAAAAAGTGTTATCGAGGAAAATAAAAAATAAAGAGGCTAGTGGGGTAAAATAGTATATATTAATATGTGTGTTATCTACTTTAATTTTGTACTACTAGTTATTGTTTGTAATATACTTAAGTATTGAAAACACTTAATCTTTTGTATAACTAGTCAGAAGGCAGAGTAACTCTATCAATCATCATGTACATTTGATCTCAAATATGACCTTCGTAATAAGTTATCATTTACCTATTTATAGTAACTCCAATTAATTATGTACCTATTTATCATTTAATGATTTTTTATGTAGGTCTTCACAATGTGGAAGAGAATTTGAAGCTTCTTCCAAAATGGAAGATTTCTATGAATTGGAGTTGAATGTCAAGAACTTGAAAAGTTTAGATGCATGTAAAAGTTTAATAGAGACAATCAATATTTTTCTGAGTCATGTAAAAGAAGAAGTAAAAGAAAAATTGATGTTACTTGCAGTATCAAATTGAGTTGTCCAAAATACTGTTGGCATAGTAGGTTGCACAAAGATTTGTGAGACATGTAGGAATGGGCAAAAATTTTTAGTTGGATCATAGCCAAGACTTCTAAGAAAATCAGACATTTTTTTGCTATAAGCGAGATTTTCGGATTACATTTTAAGGAGTAACCAAAGAACAGAAGCAATTTGAATTATCTTTGTCAGCTTGAACAAACTGCCTTTCAAATCATATATAATTTATTTATTTCGTCCTCCGTCACTACACCAATATTGTAATTTTTCTTATATGAAACAGACATTTCAAAATAATCAAAAGCTAAAAAGCTAGGAGTATAGATCTTCATTTCACAAACTAAAAACTTGGTATCTCCATATTTCAGCATTTGCAGTTGCTATTGGTCATACAAGGATTGGTATGACTTAGCCAATATTTGCTTACCATTAAAATCTTATGACAATGTTTTTAGAGATAACTCTTTAATTTGTTAATTGTTTTGAAATGTCTGTTTTGACAAGAAAATGATTTGGAAGCCAGTTTGTTCAGGTTGTTGAGTCAATATCGAAGAAAACCTAAACTGTTTCTGTACTTTGGTTTATTCTCAAAATGAAATTTGAAAATCTATATTGCAAAAGATGTATGATTTTCTTGAACGTTTTAAATATGATCCAAACTAAGGATTTTCCTACATCTGCCAATTCTCCTGCAAGTCTCACAAATCTTAAGGCAACATGCTACGTTAATAATATATTTCAAAAGCATGTGTGGAATTAGATGATGGAGATCAGTAACACAGTCATGAATTCCTCACATTGCTCCTCTCTTAGTTCCAGAGAGTTGTTTAAGTCATATGAATAATGTACGTACAAATTCGCCTACAAAAGTAAAAATTAATTTGAATGTTCTAAAATTTTAAATTAATCAAAATTTATGTATAAAAAGATAAAGTTATTATTTAAAATACAGAATACGTAATCTTAAAGTATGAAGTTAGATAAATGAATAAAAAATATTATTTAATTTACGACGTGATTCACAAAATTTGTGTAACCCAACACCACCAAAATCATATTTATAAAAAGTTATTTTTCATAATTTTATTTTTTATCAAAAATAATAAAATAAATAAAATTATTGTGAATTTTCGTTTCTTAACAAAGCAACTTTTGTCACTATAACAATATTTAATATTTTAACAGACGTCACCTGAAATGTTCAAAGGTTTGTGTTTCAACATCTTCGTATATCGATAATATGAAAATCCGTTGAGGTAAGTAAGTTAGCTTATATTTTCCGTAGTTCATGAATCTTATTAATGATATCTATGTTGTCAAGCTCTTAAGGAAAACCAAATATTATAGAAAAGTGATAAAAAAAACAAAATAGTATACAAAAGTGATAAGATAATTGACATTAGTAACGATTGTGTTACCCTTACTGATGTTAACACATTTGTCGAATGATAATATATATAATATTGTATAACTAATTTTAGTTTTTTAGACAGTATAAAGAGTTGTATATGTATTACATAAGTGCATAATAAAAGATTACACTTTTTCCTTTTTTATCTTTATAGAAAATATATGAGAAAACACAATTTATTAGAAAGTAAAGAAAAAAAACACATAGAATAATAACTTGCATACAAATGGATGGAGTAACTCTATTTATAGGGACTTATGAGAACATTCTAGGTTCTAAGTTCCCAACTATCTTATTAATGTGGACTTTCCCAACTACCCTAGAACATTCTAGGAGAATGTGGTTGAGCTTGGGCCTCTTCTTTCTTTGTTAGGGCTTGGGCCTCTTCTTGCTTTGGAGTGATTCTTCCTGCACCTCCATGACGACTTCCTGCACCTCTATATTTTTCAAAAATTCCCATTTTAGCCATACTGAAAAGACGAAAAGGCCCTTCATCTTAAAACAGAAAAATTAAGGCACTGATCGGAGAAGAGGAGGTGCTGCATTTGTGATACCTGAGCTATTGATAAATTTTTAGGGTTGGGAGAGTAATATAGAGAGATTAGAGAAGAGGAAAAAGATTGTTGTTAGAGTTGCTAAAAAAGGAGGCTATTACTAGGAGGAAGAAGAAGGTTGGGATTGTTGGGAAGAAGAAGAAGGGTGGGAGGAGAAGAGGCAGTGTGCGTTCGTCCATCAACGGTAAGTTTTAATTTTTTCTGAATTTTCATACACGTTGCGGGGCGTAGAAACCGTAACTTTTTTTTTGCTGCACCTTCATTATTGCGGGTTGTACAACCCGCAAGCTAAAGATTTATCATACACATTGCGGGTTGTACAATCCGCAATTTAAAAAAATTTGCAAATCCCATTGCGGGTTGTACAACCCGCAAGCTTTTTTAAAAAAATTTTAAAATCGCGGGTTGTACAACCCACAATGCTTTTGGAAAAAATTTTAGCTTGCGGGTTGTACAACCCGCAATGTTTTTGAAAAAAAATTTAGCTTGCGGGTTGTACAACCCACAATGTTTTTGAAAAAAAAATTATGTTGCGGGTTGTACAACCCGCAAGGTGTTTTTGAAATTTTTTTAAATTTGGTTAATAGTTGATTGTGTAATTGTTTTGAATGAATTATGTAGTGTACCATGGAAGGAGACTTCTACACTAGATTTTCTGAAGAAGTAGATAAAGTATCAGAAATGGAACAATCACATGAAAGTATTGTCATGGTCAAGGAACATGAGTGTGGTTTTCATTTTTCAACAAATGAGGTAAATGAATTTGGTTGTACTAAATTTTGTTATTAGATTGCTTTTGCGATTGTTACTATATTTTGATGAATTTTATATTTAGGTATTTGTTACTAGAGATCATTTACTTGAATGGGTTCGGAAGGTTGCCTTTTCTCTTGGATTTGTTGTTGTCATATTGAGATCTGATAAAGCAACGGGTCAACAAGGAAGGAAGACATTTGTATTATTGGGATGTGAAAGGAGTGGAAAATATAGAAAATACAGGAATGATTTGGAGGTTACCATTACAGGGACAAGAAAGTGTGATTGTCCTTTTAGATTGCGGGGTAAACCTATTTCAAATGGAGAAGGTTGGGTGTTGAAAGTCATATGTGGCTTACATAATCATGATCTTGCTGAGACATTAGTTGGACACCCTTATGCTGGGAGATTAAAACCTGATGAGCATGACTTGGTTGTTGACATGACAAAAAGTCTTGTGAAGCCGTCCAACATATTGCTGACTTTGAAAGAGAATAACAAAGACAATGTGACAACAATCAAACAATTGTATAATGCAAGATACACATACAAGAGGTCAATTAGAGGATCAAGAACTGAATTGCAACAATTAATGATGTTACTGGAGCGTGACAAGTATATTCACTGGAGTAGGTGTTATCAGGATTCAGAAGTTGTGAGTGATATCTTTTGGACACATCCTGATTCAGTTAAGTTGTTGAATGCATTTAATATTGTCCTATTGATGGATAGTACATACAAAACCAACAAATATAGGCTTCCTTTGCTTGAAATAGTTGGTGTCACATCGACGGGGTTAACTTTTTCAGTTGCATTTGTGTTATTGTCAAATGAACGTGAAAATAACTTCATATGGACATTGCAGAAACTCAAAGGGTTGTTTTTTAAGGGAGATGTGTACCCTCAAGTGATTGTTAGTGACAGAGACCTTGCTTTGATGAATGCAATAAGTGTTGTTTTTCCTGAAGCAACTAACATACTATGTCGGTTTCACATTAACAAAAATGTTAAAGCCAAATGTAAAATGTTTGTTGATTCTAAGGAGGCAT
>Ga0209489_102115_pt1 | contig 40657 bp, 20 predicted proteins | sample SiratrowhiteBW_FD_187527 | JGI IMG/M metagenome (GOLD analysis project Ga0209489, IMG submission 187527) | Root nodule microbial communities of legume samples collected from California, USA - Siratro white BW (SPAdes) (version 2) | ecosystem: Host-associated > Plants > Roots > Nodule | place...
TGTGTTTTTTTTTTTTTTTTTCTTTTTAAATGACACCCTGTATTCCATACTACTATAAATGCTGAGGATTATTACTAAGGAAATTGGATGAAGTTCATTTTTTTTTATAGAAAATAATCTTTCCAGATTTAAAAAGTATATATGTATATCAAAAACTATGATCTTTGAGGATTTATAATTTTACTGAAAAAAAAGCTTATCCAATTATCATTAAGTTTTACCAAAACTTTTATGTTTCCTTTTATTCTACTCAACTTTAATTTCTTTTGTTTTTAAAATACATTGAACAGTTTAACAGAGTATTTCATTTTAAACTAATTAAGTTGTATTCAGCACGCCTGTCAGACATGACAACAGAGCTATGTTATTAGAATTATTTAGTCCATTACGTAATTGGAATTTAATTGCATGACTAGTATACAATTTTTTATCTTTAATACTGTTTACTTATTATAATACAGTGTTTCCATCAACTTTTATTTAAAAGTATCAAAACTTGATCAGAGCTACTCCTTGATTGTGGCGTACCTATTAGTAATTTAATTCTGATAATATATATGTGGGGTTAGAACTTAAAATAAAAAAATTAATCACAACAACAACCCCTATGACAAGAAACTCCTGACGAAATAAAAAAAACACATTCAATCCTTTTTTGTGATAAGAATCGCACAAGAAAAAAAACAGTACTATAAATAAAAATTTAGGACCTTATCATATTACAGTATAACTCACTATTAAATATATAAGTTTCATCAGTTTTACTTTCATACTTTTTATAATATCACTTTGTTTAAAACTTTAAATTATATGTGTGTGTAATTTCTTTTATTTAGATTTTTCATTAATAAAAATAAATTATTCATATTTTAAATATTGTAAATTTGAAGAAATCATCTCTGGATAAAGGGTACATGTCATGAATAACACCATATAATTTTTTTATGATTTTAAATTAAGTTGTACTAATTATTACAAATTGAATAAAGTTACTTGTGATTGTGTAACTCATCTTCCAGAGAGAACCACTTTTATATTGTTAAGTATCTCCAAACCCACCTGTCATACTGTCATGTTCCCTTTAAATAATAATGTAACAATAAAGCTTGGAAATAATTAGTTCTAAATGCAATGTAATTAATAAGCCACGCAATCAATTGTGACAAGTTTCTATATATAATAATTTTTTCTCCTAATTATTTTTTTCACCTAAAAAATTTAGAAAAAATATATTTTGGTCTTTAAAATACTAAATTTAAAGAATTACAATATTTTTAAAACTATTTTTAGTTCTTAAAATTTAGTATTTAAGAATTAAAAATATATTTTATTTAACAAAATAACACATTATTTGCATTCTATTTTAAGGATTAAAAATATAATTAAATTTAAATTTAAATTTTGTTTGCTTCAACAAATTTTTTTAATATAAAATGATCTTAATATTGTCTGACATGATTTTCTACGGTTCAACTTTTCTTCCTGTAATTTTTTTTCATAAAAACGTATTGATAAATTCACACGACTGACTACATTAATGCAAATATGAATTATGAGGTTTTTTAGTTTTAAAAAGAATAGTATGTTGAAAAGAATATAAGTTTTTTTTCATTCAATTTTTTCTCTCCTCCTCCAACCTTAATTTGAGTGTACAATGTCAATGACATTAGATTTATTTGGATGAGAAAACCTTTAAAAAAAAAAAAAAAGTACATACCGTGTCAAACTTGACAAACTGTATTTAGAAGAATCCGTTACAATGCCAAGCATTGTTATATAATAATAAATTAAAAACACGTACCACATAGGTAAGACTGGGGTTGATTTTCTTCTCATTTTTTTCATTTCTTTTTTCATTTTCTCATCTATTTTCTTTTTCAATTTTTAAAATTATTTTTCATTTTTTTCATATGGCATTCATTATTCGATTTAAAGTAAGATTATTTTTGTTTTAAAATCTTTTTATTTTTATCTGAGTATTTTGAACTTTTACCGGTCGTTTAAGTTGATAGATGTTATTCTTTTAATTAGTTTATCTTTTGATTTGTGTATTGTCTTATTGGGTTTTTTATTAAGTATTAAAAAATTTCAGTATATTTTTAATTCCTTCTTTTATATTTTAAACATGAGTTGAATGGTTAATTTTTGCATAATTTATTTTGAAAATTTTACAAAATGTATGGTTTTGCATGACTAACTTGACAAATGAGTTTTGTTTAATAAATAATAGTTTATCTAATAGATGTAGGAATTTTGCCAAAAGATCAGATTTCAGTCCACGAATAAGTCAGTGAAATAATTTCCTATTTAGATTTTGTTCAACAAATTATAGCCTCCTTGTTGAGATGAAATTTTCAATTTTGAATTTGAGTAAAATGTATTAATTGAATATAATATGTTGATTTTGATGGATTTAAAATTTTCAATTTTGTATTTGAGTTATAATATGTTGATTTTTTATCCTTTTGAAGTTTAAGTGAGATAATGTTTTAAGTAGATATATTGTATATTAAGTGCATAATTTATGTACTGAGTGTGGTCAGAAGTCTTAGGTATACTTAATCTAATTATTTATGTAATAAACTTATCTTAATTTATGGAAGAAAATGTTTATAATATATAATGAATCAATTATTAATATTTAATACAATATATTTAATATAAATTGTTCTTATAGTAAATTGTAAGATCTACTATGCATAATGGATAGTACAAGTCTTTATCTTTTAGTATCTGTCTATAGCATAATGGGAGAGTATTTATAATGATACTCTGACACTTAAATTAGTGTTTGGTTATTGGAGCTTTAATAACAATTATATATTATGGATATCTTTGTATTTATTGTGTTCCTTTATTTATAGGATCAACAACTGACACAACCTTTATATCATTATCTCAGATACTATGGCATGTCAGTTTTTGCAGATTGTGCTTGTCAGAGGATGTTTGAGTGTTTGGAGCTTCAATAACAATGATATATTATGCATATCTTTGTATTTATTGTGTTCCTTTATTCATAGGGTCAATAACTGACACAACCTTTATACCATTATCTCAGATACTATGGCATGTCAGTTTTTACAAATTATGTTTGTCAGAGAATGTTTGTGAGTTGGTGTTTGGCAGGTTATCTTTGACCAAGACGTTATCGGGTTTAGAGCTATAAGATATCGTCTTGGGCCACGTAGTACATAAATCCTTTTAAAAAGGTATAATGTTATCACATTCTAAATATACATACTCTCTATATATATACTATTTAACATGTGATAAATCCAATAAATAATTCACACAAGGTATATAGTATTTTTAAAATTATCATCTATTTGTACTAATTTATATAAATACATAATAGTTACAAGATAAAGCTAAGAAGTGTCTGATATTCTAGATATTCCTATACCTGCATTTCTATGTGTTAATATACATAGTGCAGGGTGCATTTATTCTATTTATGATACAACACAACAACAAAAAAGTATCAAATAAAATTTGTCATCATAATATATATATATATATATATATATATATATATATATATATATATATATATATATATATTTAAAAAGAATTAAACATATTTAAATCAATAATCACAAACACTCAATTTCTTCAAATACCAAAATACCACCGTCAATATAGATTTATAATATTCAATTGACACTAAAATACTGATCAAAGTATGCTTCCACCAAAAATTAATATTTGATCTGATATTAAATACATAGATTTCCATAAGAAGTTAAAGGAAAATGATTATGATAAGTTCAAACATTATGTGTGTCTACACTAGGTCACAATGTGTATGAACTTTTTCATAAGCTTTTTATAATTTGATATGTTATTCTATGTAACTTAAACTATCTATAGAAATAGAGGATATTTATTACATAATAGTCTTTTCATACTTAATACACAATCAAACAATAACTCATACATTGAAATAATGTATAACATCAATTTCAACAGGTTCTTTCTAGTGTCATTGATTTTAACCAATCAGCTTTTCTGGGTGGAAGGGGTTTGTTGGATAGTGTTCTGGTGGCAAATGAAACGGTAGATTACCTTAAGAAGGCTAAGAAAAGTGGAGTCTTTGTGAAAGTGGATTTTGAAAAGGCGTACGACTCAGTGGATTGGAAGTTTCTGTATTACATGATGGGTCGATTAGGCTTCAATTGTAAATGGATCAGATGGATCAGAGCTTGCTTAGAATCGGCTACTGTATCTGTTCTTGTGAATGGTAGTCCTACGGAGGAGTTTAAACCTAAAAGGGGACTTAGGCAAGGCGATCCGTTGACACCTTTTCTGTTTCTTATAGTGGTGGAATGACTCACCGGGCTTGTGAGGGAAGTTAAAAGAGTCAACACGTTTAGTGGTGTGGTAGTGGGCAATGGAAGTGTGAAGGTGGACTTGTTGTAGTTTGCAGATGATACACTTTTTTTCTATGAACCTTCGTATCAAAATGTGTTGGTTGTTAAAGCAATTTTGAGGAGCTTTGAGCTGGTATCGGGACTTAGGGTTAACTTCCATAAGAGTGCAGTCGGGGCAGTGGGTATTTCCCAGTTAGATAAGTGTGTCTACTCTAAATGCCTTAATTGTCGACAAATGGAACTCCCATTCAAGTACTTGGACATCACAATTGGGGGTAACCCTAGAAGAATTGCGTTATGGGATCCGATTGTTGATAAAATAAAGTCAAGACTTTCAAGATGGAAGGGTAGATTGCTATCTTTGACGGGGAGAATGTGCCTAGTTAAGTTTGTCATCACTGCTTTGCCTCTGTTTTATTTCTCATTCTTTAAGGCACCAATTGCTGTTTGTAACCAAATAAGGAGAATTCAAGCTAAGTTCCTGTGGGGTTGGGGGTTCGAAGAAAGGAAGATAGCTTAGGTTAATTGGAAGAAGGTGTGCAACCAGTTGAGACTGGGGGCTTGGACATTAAGGACATTGAATGTTTTAACGTAACTTTATTAGCTAAGTGGAAATGGAGGTATTCACTGTCGGGAGAGGGACTTTGTAGAGAGGTCCTAGATGTCAGGTACGGTAATTGAAGGAATATGGATGTTACTCTTACCAAAAAGGTCCACTCTACTTGGTGGCAAGATGTTTGTAGAATCTCTGACAAGGATGCACTAGGTAACTGGTTTGATCATAGGTGTCAGTGGAGGCTAGGGGATGGTAGTCGCGTTAAATTCTGGAAAGATAGATGGGTGGATGATCAGGTATTGAAAGAAAAGTTTTCGAGACTGTTTATGATATCTCAGTGCTCAGAAAGTGTGGTGGGTGACATTGTTCATAGGGAGAATATTACAAGCGAAGGATGTTCCAGATGGTGCTTAGGTTGGCGAAGGGAGAGGTTTGTTTGGGAAAAGCAGGAAGAAGAACAAATGATGGCTTTGATCTCCAACGTCCATTGGTGCATAAGTACGTAAGATAGGCTGGTGTGGGTAGAAGATGATGCTGATAAACAAGAGTATACAGTCAAATCTGGGTATTGTGTACTAAACAAGGAGGATCTATTGCAATGTTCAGAGGTCTATAAGGTACTTTGGTCCCTTAAGATTGTACCATCGACAATGATTTGTGCTTGGAGACTATTACTGGATAGACTTCCAACCAGACACAACTTAGCTAATAGAGGTTTACAGTTGTTGGATTTGTCTTGCCCATTGTGTCAAGAATGTGATGAGACGGGACAACACTTGTTTGTCATGTGTAAGGTGGCCCAAAATGTTTTGGATCAATGCGAGAGGTGGGTTGGGTTGGCCAATGTCAGACATGAGTCTATCACCATTCATTTCCAGAGTTTTGATCTTGCGTGTTGGCGTAAGAGTGCGAGTATGGCTTGGAAATGGATGTGGGTGGCTATAGTGACGGAGCTATGGAACCATAGGAATAAGGTGATAGTAGATGCTAAAGAGATTTTTATGCTAGCTCAGCTGAAGGGATGTGTTGACTCAAGCATAAGTTTAAAATAGTTACATTCTCATATTTAGATTGGCACTTCTCACCTCTGCAGTGCCTTGATACTCTAGATTAGCCTTCTTGGATGTACATGAGGAGTTTTGAGGGACCTGTCCTCAAGGGTAGTACTTCTTTATTTAATGCAGTAGTTCTGGTCTTGTCTTGATTTGCAGGTATTTGGATTGGGTTGTGTGACCTTGGTCAGAGTATTTCTGATGTTGTGGGGCAGGTTTTCGTGGATTTAGGATACGTCACTGGCATGGCTTCGTGAGTGTTTTAGCTTTTGCTCTTTCTTGTTTTTGGACACTCTATTTTTGTTTTCTTGTATCCTCTTCTTGTTCGGTTTACACCTTTATGGTTTTCGACCTATGGCCTTTTGCCTCTAAGTTTTTTCTTTGTATATAGGTTGAAATACCCCTTAAGTGCTCCTTTTTATTAATTTTATTTTTGGCTGTTAAAAAAAAATCAATTTCATACAAATTTCATCATTTACATACAATACATAACATTTAAACACTTCATAAATTAATTAAATATACAATTTAATATTCACTTTGTATCTATTAAAAATAATATTTTCAACATAAAAAGCAATATTTAAATACCAAATTATCTAAATATAATATATCTACATTTTCAAACAACATAAAATCAAATAATTTATAAAATACTATCCCTGAAAAAAAAAATTGGGACTTCTAATCATGTCACCTATTAAAAGATTAAAGTTAGTTTTTCTTTTTAGAAAAATTTATCTTGAAGACAATTTTCAAACTAAATGATAATGTTACTTAAATATCTAAATATTTAAAGTAAATTATCCAAATATAATTAAAATTTATTATATGGTAAAATAAGTTAAGAGAATCATTTTTTTTTCAACACTATACATGACAAGACTAATGATTAAATTATAAAGAAAATAAGGAAACAAATTTTTTTAAAGAAATATATATTTGAAAATTTAATCAAATAAAACTGTTCATTAATTTCTCAACTACTGTGAGATACTATACATTTCTGAAATAGATAAAATATAAAAAAAAAATATAAGTTAAACAGAAACAGGAGAGTTTGAGACTGAGGGGAATGATGACTGTTTGATTTTTTTCCTTTGTTTCTAACGGAGATTACAAAAATAAAATTTCAATAAATAATTACTTTTATTTTGAAATATTATACAATACTTAAAAATAATAATGAACATGTGTTCTAAATTTCAATAATACTGAAAAAGGATTAAAATAATCACTCCTGCTAATCCTATTATATAGCTAGCAAACGAGAGAAGTCCCACATCTCTTCCCAACTTCTGTGTCTTTCTTGTCATTTATTACCTACTATATCTCTTGTAAGCTGAGTGTGAACATTTCTGCTTAAACAATATTTCATTATATTTAATTAATGATATAGAACAGTTCAAAGAATAAAGCGCACATAAATAGAAACACTTTTTTACACTTTTTTAAGCTAAAAAAAATTACCAACTAAACATAAATTTAAAATGTTCAATACACAAAACATCTCAACTCAAGACTCAAAACCGAAAAAAGAAATCATCTAAAGAATATAAGGTCTCAGGTCAGCTACCTATATACTTGAAAAAGAAATTCTCTTCTTGTAAGTTAATTTTGTAAACTTAAAATGAATTCAATATCACATTATGAAAGTATAATAAACATATTCCACCACGTGATAGTTTATCTTAAATCTAATAAAAAACCATCCACCATATTATTTATGCATCCATTCAATGAGAGAGTACATTTGAAATAAATGAAAAATATAAATGAAAAAACCTCTAATTACGTAACTTTTAAAATAAGCATACAAGCAAGGGACAATTTTGACTTCACATGGGAGATTTGGTAAGATTGAGTGAGAGATTTAAATAATTGAATTAAATAGAATAGAAGGAAGAAATGGTTTATGCATCCCAGAATTTGATGCAGAAGAAGGTGGCAAGGCACGTGTTGCTCATGAAGTTGTGCCGGAGTTGTGGAAATACTGTGTAAGACAAGGCTAATTGGGTGTTACAGTTTATATATATATGGTGCTCTTCAACCCTAAGTTTATACCCCATATCTTTTCACATTGCACACTGCTACAAGACAAAATCTCTCAGTGAGCCTGAAAAACTTTTTGTGGGACGATTATATATAAATATATTTTTTGTACATTGTTTAAACAAAGTACCAAAACGGTTCTTAAATTTCTCCTGCATCCATGTGCAATTGCCACCAGCTAAAATCAATACATAAAGGACTCTTTTTTCCTTTTTTTTTTTTTTTGTCTTCCTTTTGAGTATCTGTCATATATGTTTAATCATTAATCGTGATGGGAAAAAGGTAAAAACAAATGTACTTGGTTGCACCTGTCTACTTTGGGTCTGTCTTCTGTCATTCAAATTATATTAAATCTATTAAAGAGAACACAGTAAAAATAGGAATTTTTGTTATTTCAAAAGAAACTTTATATATTAGAATAAAAAATATACAAATATTGTATGTAAGTGGCCACTGTCTTCTTTGTTTCCTTTTCTTTCACCACCTACTATCATTTCCAGAGATCCAACATAGTCGGGTAATATTGTACTGGAATATTCAGAATATCCTTCTCATTTGGATACTTTATATTATTTTTGAAAATATATAAAAATATCACTCACACTTTGTATGTCTAGAATTTTTTTTTTAGATTTTTTTTTTCATTTTACTCGTTGTCTGTTATTTTCTAGATCATCCTTTTCAAGACTCAATCAATTAGATCGGCCAATTTTTTTAGTTTTGCAATAAATGATTATAAATAACTTGTTGGAGTTGAGATGTTTTTAATATAAATTTCAGTGTTTAAGTTCTTCTATTGCTTGACCCTGTTATATTCCCTTTAACAGTTGTATCATGAAAATTTAGTACTCACAATGATTGCTACAATAACCAAATGATTTGTATTGAGAAATAATATTCGTTTTGCTACTAGTATATTTTTTAAGTTATTATAATGAATATTTAATTGGAGTTGAAGAAATACCAAGTAAGTGTTTGTTTTTCAGATATGCTATTTACGAAGATAGAAAGAGAGGCCAAAATATATATAAAAAATTTAACAATTTTTATCGGTAAGCTTTTCACACTCTTTCAAAAGTGATTTATGAAAAAAAAGGTTGGATAATCAATTATACTTTTTTAACATAATGTATTTAAATAATAATAATAAAATATTTACGATATAGTTAATAATCAATTATATTGAAAACGCAATCAACTATGTTTCTAAATAATTTATTATTTTTATACCTATATAATTAACTAAATTATAAATGTAACTGATATTTTTTTATTATTATATTAATATATTTTTTTAATATCATAATAAAATAAGTAATAAAGAAATAACATTTATATATTAATATAATATTTATTAATATGTTTTTACATTATAAAAAGATATTAAAATAACATATAAATTAAATTAAATTAAAATGAAGTGATTTAGAGTGATTTACATATGAAGTGTTTAAAGAAAATAATTAATTTTAAGTAGTTTAAACTTGTTAAGATTTGATAATATATTAAAATAGATGGTTTATATGCTTTTCTAAATATTGTAAATTACTATATAATAATTATATTTTTAATATTTGTACTAAATATTCTTTTCGTCAAGCAAAATTTTAAATACGTTAATTATTTATTTAAAAAAATTCGTGAAAACAAAATTTTATATAAGCAAAACATAAAATAATTTTATATTCATTTATGATTATATATTTAATCTAATAACATGTCTTGGTAAAATACAATCCAATTAAGAAATTTTGAATAATGTAAAATTTAATATAACTGTTAATAACTTACATGTCTAAGTAGATTGGTTTCTTTTACTGTTGCATTAAATAACGTCATTGGGCAACTTCTGCTTTCAAGATTTTATAATTTCATTACTTTGTATATAATCTGCATAAATATTTTATTTATATTCTTTATCATTGCACTCTAGTTTTTGTTTATATTTTTTGAAGAGAGAAAAATACCATATTGCAAAACTTTAATTGAATGTTTTAAAAATGTTTATTTGAAAGAGCATGGAGAGTGAGCATCTCACTGTTTTAATTAAGTATTTTAATTTAAACCTAATTTAAATAATTGTTAACCAATAAGTTTAAGAATATGCTTAACAAAAATTCAATTCAAATATATTTATGTTATTATTTTTAACAATTTTATTTAATGATAAGTTACCGTATAAGATGGGATTATAAACTTTCACAATAATATATGAACATAAAATAATTTTAATATTTTTTAACATTCATTAACCAATAGTAGGTAATAACCCCTTTATTCTTTTTTTAATTCGTTTTTTTTATTTATTTTAGAGGTGATTTTAATTATTTATATCTTGGAGATTCATTTATTTATATGGGGAAGAAAAACAAGGCGTAATCATAATGAGTGGGACCTTTATTTATTTAGTGATTGAGAATTTGAGATCCGTAAAGGACACACTACCCTACCCTGCCCGTCATTTTCTTCGTTTCCCCTACGGTTCCCTTTCAACTCCAAACTTTTCCTACAATTAGCAAAAAGGGAAGCAGCAAGAACATTCATAATTTGTTTATAATTAGAAAAACTTTTTCACCGATATTTCTTTGAGAATAAAACATTTTGGATGTTAAAATTAATTTATAAATTTTATTTATATGTTTTATTTAAAATATAATCTTTAAATAATATATACATTTATTATAATTTATAAAAATAGTTTTTTTTCTTTTATATTCTTTCACAAGTGTTTATGAAAAAAAAAATGTTTTAACATACCTGTCTTTACGCTACATCTTATAAGATTTAATGTAAAAAATAAATAAAAACTACTTTGAACGATTTAACAACTTGAATAATTTTTCATTTTAACAATAATTAAAACTGGTTTTTACAATAAAGTCTTTTATGTTAAGGATTCAATTCTTATATAAAAACTCAATGCTTACATGAAAAAATAATAATGTTTATATAAAAAACTCGCTTTATGCTGAATAGTCACATAAACCAGCCCTAATAAATAAAAGTTAAAACAATAATTATTTATTTATTTTAAAAATCTATATTAAATCATTTAATAAAAAATCGATATGAAAAGTATTTATATTTTTCAAATACGATATTTGAAGGGTTGTCAAGTATTTAGTAACTGAGGTAAATCTTTAAATATATTTATGTCTTGGGTCTAATGTTTAAGAGAATATCAATCATTTTATCAGATTAACTTTGAAAATGTTGCTTCATACGTGTTTAGAGACTATCAATTATTTGATTAAAGAAATTAACTTTGAAAAATATTTGCTTCTTTTAGACCGTCACAATATATTGGAAATTATTTATTTATTAAAATATTACTTTAATGAGTATCAACTCCTTCTAATTTCGCGAACAATAATATAATAATTAAAAATAAAAAAATACAGCGAAAATAATTTTTCTAACATGTAAGAGTCAATAATAAGTAACAATAATAATTACAAAAAAAATAAAAAAATATTTTTAATATAGAAAAACACTCTCAATCTAATAATTAAAAACTTATAAGTGAACCTAAATAAATTACTTTCTAAAACAACAAGAGAACAAAAGACACAAATACAAAGAAAAAAAATATTACAATAATGATCATGTTATTATTACATAAAATGATAGTATTTTTCTTGTTGGCTATATTATAGTCTGATAATCTTATATCATATGAAAACATTTAGATAAATGATAGTGATGCTACGTTGTATACTATTTTGAAAAATAATTTTTTTATATTTTATATTTATTATAATTTTAGAGTGTTGAATATGAATAGTGATAGTTTGTTAAAAGTTATTAGAATAGGTTATGTTTGCTCACAAACTAATATGAAAATGTGACTACTTCTTATAGGAGTCAAACATGTTCTAGGCGTTTATTTTAATTTGATTTTTATGAGTCAAATATGTTCTAGGCATTCATTTTAATTTGATTTTTATGTATTTGATTGATGATAATGGTTATAATAATCATTGTTATGATAAATGAAAACTCACTAAAGGTAACTTAATTATGGTTAGGAAGAAAAAAATTTTAAATTGTATTGGACTAAAATTTTGGTTGTTAAGGGAAGTGTAAATGTTGCCTATATGAGAGCTTATCTGTAATATTAAAGTTTGGTCATATAAGTGAAAAAAAAAAAGTCTTAAATGCTTAACTAAAAAAATGTGCTATTGGAATTGAAAAGTGTATAGTTAGGAAAACATTTTCATTGTTTTAGAGACTAATAAACTAGAATATTCTTTAAACATTCTTCCTCAAGTAAATCGCAATTCCTTGAATTGTGAATTATGATGTTTGTAATCCATTGAAATAAATTCATTTAATGATGCACTTTACTTTGTTTCTTATATTAATATGTTTCAAGGACTCTTAGATAAATTTCTTAGAATAAGTATTAATTTTGACAATGATATTTTAAGAATGTGACTAATGAGTACTTTATGTGAATCTTTAGAAATGTTTACATTTCAATTACAAACTTAATTCTTAATAACATTGTTTCTCTGCCAAAGATAAATAATAATGTTTTAAGTAAAAAATTTGAGATATTTATCTTAAAAAATAGAAAAATATTAAAAAAAAAACTGAAAATAACAAAGAGAAAAACAAAAGTAAATCAAGACAAAGATACAAGAATATAGAATACCATTATTATAATAAATTATATTATTCTAGTAGAAAAACAATGATAAATAACTAAAAATACTGAAATGAAAATAATTTTTCCTAACTCACTATAATCATAAGGTGTAAAAAAATAAAAAAAATTGACAAAATATAATCTCAAAGACATAAATATTTTTAATGTAAAAATCTATAAAAATAAACCAATCAATCAAATTCTACTAATATCACATACAAATATATAAGAATCAAATCAAATTTACAAATAAGTACTAATATTCAGTTAATAAATAAAAAAAACAAACAAAATTAATTTATCCAACCACAAATTTATAATCCACTAAAATCAAGAACATTACATTTTGAACCTACTGTCCAAATTTTAGTATGATTAAATAATAAACAAGGTAAGAATATCAATTATATTAAAGCTACTCTTTAAATATGTAAACTCTATACATCTCTTTTTTTTTTTTTTTTTTTTACAAAGGTTGTGAAATGAACATTTTTTTTTTGAATTATGAAGCTTATCTTTACTTGAAACTGAAATTAAATGAGTTTAAGAGATTTTAATAGTTTAATTATTTGGTGAGACGAGTAAACAAAAATATAAAATAAAAATACATGATAATATGCACTGGGAATGTAGTTTCATAAACTGAAGGGAATTTATTTCTAACTAATCAGATTTTGGAGTGTTTTAACATATGAATAGAATATGATAATCACCTTTTAAAATCTAGAGAAATTATCATGATAGTTATTAAAGGACGTTTTCTCTTGTGTAAACAATTGTATAAATAATTGTCAGATATAATCTAATCTTTAGGTCGTGAAATTATTATTTACTCTTTATGACTATAATATAAGATTTTTTTCACAGAAAGAAAGAAAGAAGAAGAATAAATTAATAGTTTTTATTAAAAAATGGCATTACTTTGATGTGGAAAGAATACTGTATGAGAATTAATTTCAAGAAGAGGACTTTCTGCTCTCTGATGTCTGAGAGTGACCCCATACAGCATTTATGTCCATGAAACCCAACCTAGCTAGCTAACTACAACATTTATTTATTACTTTTGAATCTGGTTGCAACACTTGCACGTGGGAACAAAGTAAGGCACTGTGTCACATTTGAATTCATCCCATCGAATCTTAAAAAAAAATTATATATATATATATATATATATATATATATATTCATAATATTTTATATGGATATTATGCCTTATCATATTTTTGTTGGTTAAAACTTTTTATGTCTGAATTGTCAATAAGCTTTCTATAAAAAATAATTTTTAAAATAAAAAACATGGTATTAATAACTTTTTTTAAATTGTGGGTGATTTAGAAGAGAATAGATTCAAAGATGTCTAAAAAAAATGTTTGCACAAGAAATTAATTTGACCATGCAAATTAAACTTCAACTATTATGATAATCAATATTGTTGTTTACCTACTCACTTTCTCACTGTCTACTTTCCCCCTACCTCCAATCATTGTCACTGTTTTCATAATTCCGTGATCACGGGCTTGTGAGTTGAGTGCATTGTTGGGTCCAGCCCATTAAGGGTTTATTTAAAAATATCATTTTTTTACAAACTTTTATATTTTTAATTTACAGATTATACTATTCAGTTTTATTTTATCTTTTTAAAAGTTAAAATGATAAAACTATGATTTTTAATATATGTTTCATATTTTTTTCATTTATTAATTTGTAATATTAAAAATAATTGTTTCATTTGAAATGTCTCTTCTATACGCAAATTCTTACTGTTTTACCATTTAAAAATCTGTTATTTCAAACTTAATTAACTAGATACAATAAAGAAGTCACATTCTTAATAAAAGAATACTTATAACAAAATTATAAATTATTTCTTTCTATAATTACTTTTATAAAATTTAATAATATATTTATTTTAATATTTATTATAATAAAATATTTTATTTTTTATTATCATAAAAAGGTAAACACATATACATACATGTATTTATACTAGTTAATATAATGAGAATAATTATTTATATTTTCAAAATTCTTTATTTTTTATTTTATTTATTAATATACTATTAAATATCCACGTTTAAATAAATGGATTTCGTTAATAGCAATTCCTTCTCATTTATACAAGAAGTGCACGATATTGATAATAAATTTTTAAAAAAGTAAAGAATAATAACATCTTGTAATGGTTCGTCTGAATTAGATGATTAAAAACTAAAAGAATGTAAAATTAAAAAAATGTAAAAATATGAATTGAAGATAAAAGTAAAATAAATTGAAATAGATGTATTTATTTATTTTACTATAATAGAAACATAAATATAAATAAAAAATTAACAATATAATGGATTAAAAATATGAATAAAATTTTATTATATAATTCATTATGTTAAATTTATAATGTGATTGTACATAAAATATGATATACTATTTTTTATTCTAATTTTATTAATTTTTTTTATCTTTCATTTTGTAGGGTTTTTGACTTTTTAGGAATTAACAAAATTGACTTGAAAACTAAGATTTTGACCACACAATCTATTTTATTTGAAGTTTAATTGGAGTCAAAATAAAAAAAAAAATCATCGTATTTATTAACAATCCAACAACTTCTTTATCATCTTGTATCCATCTTAGTATATTACTCTCTTTTAGTTAACAAATATGTAATAATTTAGATAACACTTTTGTGTAAACAAAATGTTTAGTAAGAAGCTATAGAAGAATCTAAAGTTTTAGTTAAAAATGATTGCATGTTTAGATAATACTTTGTGTATAACCAATAGTGGATGCTGTCTAAATAATACTTGTTTTGTATCTTATTTATTATTGTAACTTGATCAAGTTAATCAATAACTAAATGTAGACTGGGCTTTGAAAACAATATTATAAAAATATGTTATATAGATATCTCAACTCTTATCTTGCTATATTACATGTTCTTTTTTTGATACTAATGAATGAATGAGAGTTTTGCTCAAACAAGTTATAGAAAGAGTTATTAACAATGTATTTGTCAAGTTTGAACTTTTTTCTGACAATTTTAATTGTTGGTTTGTAAAAAAGTTTTGGAAGTTTTCGAATATATAGTTCAATTCTCTCTTCCTGTGTATTTCATAATCTTGATTCTTGTGTATTTCATAATCTTGATTGATTATATAACTTTGTATGGTAGTCACACAACATCTCGTCCATACATTTTAAATGACAAATATATTATAATGAAAACCATACAACATCTGATCCATGCATTCTCAACATTCAATATACATATGTTCACAACATTATTTAGAAAGTACAAAATATGGTAATGACACCCACAAAATATCATATTTGTGCATCTTCAACGTAAAATATACTATATAATATATTTTATCTATAACTATATTTGACATGCACCAAACAACACAGTGGAATATACAATGAGACCATAATCAATTATCTTATGCTTAAAAAAATTATGCTATATAAATAATTAATTATGTGACTTTCTATGAAACATAATCCATTATGTTGTTACCTGTAATTGATTATGGCTTATAAACATATGAACTTGGTACGAGTTCGAGCTATACAACTTGATCAACTCAAAATGTGCATGTCAAAATAAACTCAACTTGCATGTAAGTAAAACAAATTGGGAACATACTTGTATGTATGATGCTCACATAAAAACAACAACCATAATTTGTTTAAAGAGACCTTGGCGAATGGCCTGAATGAGAGCAGAACAGTGAGAAGCAAAGGAAGTAAAGAATAATGGAGAAAGGAAACAATGTGAATCTGAAACAAATCCACACATTCACAGATTTTTAATACTAACTTGCAATGAATCCTTGGTGAAGGTAAGGTTGGATTAACCGTTAGTACCTTTGTCCATGCAAAAGCTCAACACTAAAAAATATTCCAAAGAAAGTTGGGCAAAGCAAGAAATAAATGTATAATATGATAACTTCCAAGCTAACTTTTTTTTTTTTTTTTATTTCTCACCAAAGTGGCGTGAAAAATAACTTTTAAAGCAGATTTGTGATCGTATTTCTTCGGAAATTAGCAAATATATAAGGTTTTTTCATTTTTTGTTCCATACCTACACTAAATGCCCCGAAACAAACACAATGTTATGGATTAGACTAACATATTTATTAAAATTAACTTTAGAAATTTTTAAATGTAAATCAGTAAAAAGATAATTTAAATTTGGAGATGTGAAATGTTTTTTTTATCCCGATTATCTGTGATTTTAGTCCTTTTTTTTTTTTTTTTTTTTTTTAAGTATGAACTCAAGTTAAGTTTCTTATCTCATTAATTGTTGAAATGGTTTAAAAGATTGAATACCAATTTTTTATGATTAAATTTGATCGATTCTTCGGATTTAAGGTGTGCCTATTGCACACATGTGTGAACTGTAGGCCTAGTTTTGAATTACGATGACTCCAAAAGTCCAAAAAAGGAGCAAATCCCTGTTATGAGGAACATGGTGACAAATTAATTTTCCTTTAAACACGGATCCATACAGAAAAACGCAACGCTATAGCATCGCATTTTGGAAGTTTCCTACGTCTTTCTGTAATCAAACATGTTGACCAAAATATTAGCTTAAATAGTAACCTATGTGTTTACTAAATTTTATGTCTTCCAAAAATGTTATCTTGCATTCCCATTTTCATTATTAATTCATTTTTAGTTTATCTGTCTACCATTAATCATATTCGAGGTAACAATTAGTATTATATTAAAATAACACTTAAATAGAATCTCGAGACAAGGTCTTTTGGAAAATTTGTGGTCTATAGATTCTTCCTCAATTATACAAAACAAAGAATTAGATCTAACTGTAGTTACTAATAGAATAAATTATACAACATATAATGTATCATTGTAGATTAATTTCAAAGTTTTTATTTAACTTGGTTTTAGATAGTGTAAGTAATTACCGGTACTTTGGTTTTCTACTACCATCACTATTCAATAAATAGTTTTACTGATTTATTTTATTTTCTTATTTTGTTAAAAAAAATACAACAAATAAGAATGGCATCAAAATAAATAGTTTTCATGTGTTTTAAAAGAATAAATAATGCAAACTAAACCAAACCATCAGAAGTGACAACTGATTTGAGGTATTAACACTGCAGAAAAATAAAAAAGGGTGAATTATATCTAAAATTATATTTTTAAATTTAACATGATAATTAGAAAAAAAAAAACCCTAAAGAAAACGCCATTGCGTAACATATTTTTTATTTTCCATGAAAACAAATTAGGTTGACTATGCCAAAGGGTTTCCATTCGATTATTGAATTTTACAATGAAAAAAAAAATTAAGTTGACTAAGCCAGGAGCAGGATTTGGCCATTCAATTATTAAATTCTGTTGATGAGCATTGTAGCAGCATTTTTTTAACAAGTTAACACATGATTATTGTGTAATTAAAACTCTGAAGAAATAAAAAATATTTACGAAAGCGCCAAGTCGCGAGATTCAGTGAACAGACACTTACCAAGTTGACGCTATAAATACTGATGTCAGGTTGATAACTCTCATGCATGCAGGCATCGCGCATCTCAAAGTTTTCTCTTTCCCTCCTTTCCAAAACCGCAATGGCCGTAGTTTGGTTCACGCCGCTAACGCTGCTGTTACTGCTCTCATTTTCCTCCGCCGTTCGCTCGTGTCCGCCGTCGGACCTGGCCGCGCTGCTGGCCTTCAAAGCCGCTCTCCATGCATCTCCCGACAGAATATTCAACTCCTGGACCGGCACCGACTGCTGCAGCAACTGGCGCGGCATCTCCTGCGACCGCATCTCCCGCCGCGTCGCCGAAATCAGCCTCCGCGCCGGTCCAGTCTACACCACGTTCGAGAAGCCGTACCATCCCGAGTACATTTCCGGTTACATCTCCCCGGAGATTTGCAAGCTCACTCACCTCTCCTCTCTCATCATCACCGACTGGAAGGAAATCTCCGGCGAGATCCCGCGCTGCGTCTCCTCTCTCTCCTTCCTCCGCATCATCGACCTCACGGGGAACCGAATATCCGGCACTCTCCCCGCCGACATCGGAAAGCTTCGGCATCTGAGTCTGCTTAGCGCCGCCGACAACCTCATCACCGGCGAAATCCCGGCCACGTTGACGACCTTGACCGGTTTGATGCATCTGGACCTTCGCAACAACAAGATCTCCGGGCCCATCCCACAGAAGTTGGGCCAGCTTCAGATGCTGAGTCGGGTCCTTATAAGTGGAAACCAAATTAGTGGGCCTATCCCGGGCTCAATCTGTCACATATACCGTCTTGTGGATTTTGATCTGTCAAATAACCAGCTATCTGGGCCCATCCCTGAAGATTTGGGCCGGATGGCGGTTCTATCAACATTGAAGTTGGATTCTAACAGGCTTTCGGGAAGCATACCAGCGAGCCTGTTGAGCTCCAGTATCAGCGAGCTGAACTTGAGCCACAACATGTTAGAGGGTAATATACCCGACGCGTTTGCGGGTTCATGCTATTTCACGTTACTTGACTTGTCCTATAATAAGCTCAAAGGCCCAATACCCAAATCCATGTCTTCTGCTTCCTACATTGGGTTTGTGGACTTTAGCCACAACCACCTCTGCGGCCCAATTCCAAGTGCCTACAGTAACAACGATGCATCCTCATTTGCTTACAACGATTGCCTCTGTGGAAAGCCACTCAAAGCTTGTTAATTATTGCTACTGTTAGTGATTCATCTCATTCACACTTTTAGAATCATCAATGTCTCCATTTTTTTATGCGCTCATATGAATTCTTAACTGTCACTTTATTTCGTTTTGTAAAATAAAGTAGAAGGCTCCCATCATCCATGTGTAATTTGAATTGAACCAATGTTATGGTTTTGTGATTGAAAATGTGGATTGTGATTTGGAGAATTTAATGCATTTTCTTATACTGTGTGCAAAGCGAATCACGCCAAGGTTGACCAACCTCTTGCATCGTAACTAGTTTATTAGAAAATGAGTGAGGATTTTGATTGAGAGTAGCAGAGTTATTAATTGTGAACAATGGAATGCAGTTGAATTTAAATGCATGTTGGCAAAAATTAATTTGGAGAAGGGACGGTATACAGACAGTACACGTGAAAGTTGCAGTGACAACATGAATGGCTGAATTTAGCTGTTTACACTACACAATTTTTCAGGACTTTTTCACGGATTCAGTATTCATACTATAATTATCAATGTTTATACTATTAAATTGTTAACAATTGTTTAATATTTAAATATGTTTTTCTTTTAATAGTCATTAAAACATTACAATTGAGATTTACTAAATTTGAATTACCTTATATAAATAAAACACATTTAGAAAAAGTAAAAAAACACTGAAAGATTGCTTGAACCTTTTGGAGCGTTTATTTTAAAGGAAATGAAGAAAAGAAATTGTATGTATCAACCTGTAACGTTGAAATAAACTGTGTAATGCTCATCTCTGAATGAGAATAAGGGCTCCAAAAGAAAGTTCCTGTTTGCGCCTTTAGCCACAAAACTCAGAGGATTGTATTGGCTCAATCCATTTTGAGAGAAAAAGCTTGTTGCTTGGTTAAACGTAGCATCAGAATCAGATTTGCAACTGAGCTTGACTCTTGCAATTGAGCTTAAACCACTATACACATAACAACCCTTGTTGCTCTGTGCTTCTAAAGATATGGTATCATTTCTTCCATCCAATCCTGGTACCACAAGAAAAACAGAAGATGGCTTTTTATCTGAGGAATCTACAACGAGAAGAGGTTTATCTGCTCCTTGGTGAATCACATTCATTCCAGGAAGATCAAATGGTTCGAGCATCACTGTCCTATTATAGGCATCTGCCGATGTTGATAAAAGTGAGGAAGATTCTTTTGGAACAAGCCTAAAAGTTGCCTGAAGAGCCAAGTCAGTTCCGGATACTGGAAGCTTTTGCATTCCAAGTGTTTGGTTTGAATTTGCCAAAACAAAAGTTGATTTTTCAAAGAATTGGGAAAAAGCAACTAGTTGACTGTTGTAACTGGCTGGAATAGGAGTAATCCATTCAGAACTATTAGCCCCGGATTTAAGGTCCCAATCACCACCGAGGGTATGGCCGGCAAGAAGATAAGGACCATAAAGAATTGCTTGAATAGATGCATATTCAGGCCTGTCATCTGGATTCAGTTCAGAAACACTATCAGTAATATAACAAACTTTTTGTCAGAAATACATGCTCTGACAGAAAAATATCAGCACATAGATTATCCTGTGAAGCTACCTTTTATGGCCTCTGTTCTTGTGGTAAGGGGCAACTGAAGGGTCAGGTCGTTACCAGCATTCCACTGTCTTGTGAGTGACAAAAAGTTTCCTAGAGGCCACAAAATAGACATTCGTAAGGTTTCTTTTGTTAATTTTTTCTGTTAAAAAATTCACAAACATATATTTCTAGGGTACTTGCTGCAAAACAACTTATCTCAAAATTAATTAGAAAACCAAAAATAGACAGTTCTCACTTATTTAATGACTTCCACTAATTATTTTTTAATTTTCAAAAAATTTTAACCAATACCTGATAATGTGTTAGAAAGTGTGTTGGTAACAGTCATTATTCTCATTTGGTGGTCGAACATTGTAGCATCTTGTGTGCATGTGTGCAAAATCAGATACGCAATAGAATCTCTGCTTTTGGATAATAAAAAGGAAGTAAAGAGAGATTCACACCTGGAGTTGGAAGAGATAAAGTTTCACCATTTAGTATCGCCTTGGCACCGTCTAGACTAGTCCAAGTAGGCACTCGAAAGTTTAATGTAGCCCAAGTAAGTACTTTCTGCATCAAACCAAAAGAATTATGAAAAGGATTTAACACATTGAAAAATAAAATCATTAGTTCAGAAGTGTTTACACGGCAGAAACACTGCGAATCTTGACCATATTATGAAGACGTCTACTCTAAATGGTATCTAAGGTGAATATTAAGCTGACATAAAACAATGTCACAGTTACCTCAAATGGAGAAAACGTAAATGTCACTCGTAAGTAAGGATCCCATGAAGCAGCTGGAACAACTGTCTGATTGAGCCAAATTTTTCCAGATTTCCAATTAAATGAGCTTGATATGTACTGAATGACGTAAAGTGTAGCATTTTTCCCTTCTTCTTCGAAATATATAGAATCCCCCAACTTTGAGAATGATTCAATTCCTAACAAACAAAGAAAGATGAATTTTGAACAAATGACTATAAGAGTATGGTGAAGTTGAAAAAGAATACGAAGAATTCTGGGAAGTATATAAACAAAAATGCACACCCGTTCCATAGCAGCACCAGAAATCTTCCAATGGTCTTCCCCAACTATGGTAAGTTTTAGCCTTGGAAACCCCAAGACCTAGTGGAAGCATATAAATCATCACTCCAGGATCTGTTCCTCTTTGAATGCTGAGCACTCCATTGGTTAATGCACGCTCATAATAGTCTGCATAAGACACTTCTTTGGTCCATTTAAACAGGTGGCGTGAAACCTGAAATTTTTAACTTGTATTAAGACAAAGGAAACAACACAAAGATATAGAGTAAAAACATAGATAATGAACATGTATGACGAGTTCCCAAATATGTCAAATCGAGCAGAGAAACACTGAGAGAATCAAATATGAGATAAAAGTCAAACTCACACAAAAAATTGACATTTTTTCAATTCAAAAATTTAAGACAGAGTTTGTAGATATTTTTTGTTGTATGTTGCTTAACTTTCTCAATTCTACTCAATGTGAAATTTAAATTCACACTTGAATACCTAACAAAAATTTTACCTTACTAATATATTATCTATTTAACAAAATGTAATTGCGAAAGTGAAACTCCAATTGATTGGAAAATAGCAGCTAGAGTACCTATGTATGGTACATTATGTAAGTTTTCTCCTTTAAATGACAATAAAAAACTTTCATAGACACATTTTTAACATCTCAAGCATTTCATGACGGGGTAACAAAATGATGAACGAATGGCTGTACCTTTAACATATTATAAGTCGTGCATGATTCTTCATTCTCCGTTGATTCTAACTTATCTGCTATTCTCTTAGGATTTCTCCTATGAAAAAATAGAAAAAAGGAGTTCAGCAAAACATATGGAGTTGATTATATGAACTACTGCAAGAACTATACACTTCTGCTTGACGCCCTAGCAGCAAATAATTATTAAATGAACGATTTCAAATGCATACGAAAAAAATCTAAAGTTGCAACATCTTAATACCAGAATTCGCCGACAGATGTCCCTCCAGTTGCATAGCTGTGAGAAGAATTTATGGTTTCCATAAAGAACGTCCCAATTTGCTAACAACAATAAACGAGAACAAATCTCAGAAATTTGAAAGGCATGACCAATGTTAAGTTATTTTGGGCTAACTGATTACTTCCTATACAGCTACACAAAACATACCCAATAACATGGAACAAACATACAAATAATATGAATAGACTTCTAAATTGAACTTTGAACGACAGATATACAGCATATATACAAAAGTATGCAATAAAGCAATGTAGGAAAAAAGTTAAATGTATACCAAAAGTAAAAGTTAAAAGGACACAGACATTATAAATAGAGAAGAGATGTAAAATTTGAAATATGGACCTTATAGTTACTATAAGATAAAATGAGAGAGAGGATAATACCAATTTATGTATTTTGTTTCAATCATTCACAGTGCAAGTATACTTCTCAATCTGTGAAAGACTGAATTCCCATAATAAATGGAGTTGTTTGAATAACTATTCTTGAAGTTATATTACCGAATGAATAGGTTAATTGTGCAAGGCATTACATATTGAAAGTTCAAAAACTAAAAAAATAATATAACACCAAGGAATAGGAAAAAAATACAGTTCCATTCAAACTAAATGTAAGTGAAGCAATTTTAAGGGAAACAATTACATATATCAGCAATCTACAATGTAAGTAAAACAATTCACCTTATAAAGTGGATCGCCTGTGATTTCATACCGCCTTTGAGTTCCAACAAGAATTGGGATATGCGTATTTGCATGCAAGTCAGCTATGTCATTAGCCTACATGAGAAACGAGAATTTTAAATTTAAATCATGGGTTTTAACTTAAAATTATATACAATTTTTATACCAGAATAAAAAGGCTTAAGTTCAACCTTAGAATATCTAATTGTTTCATTTAAAGTTCAGCATAACATTGTAAATAATATTCAAGCAAACTTACAGATGTAACAGTCAGACAATTGATTTACAATTAATTTGAATGACAAACCCAACCTCTACAAACTTACAGCCACAACTACGTAATACTGTGAGGACAAAAAATGCAATCATGTTCTGTCATATAGAACACAGTTACCATTACCTGAACTGCAAGCAACCCTAAAAAGCACGGCTTGTCAAAAAGTTGAGCCAAAACCATATGCTTAGAATCTCCCTACACAGAAAAAATGACAACTTTACTTCCAAATTGATCTTTGAAGGTACATTGCGCTATAATTATGAAATTACACAAATAAAATAGAGCCAAAGAAATTACACAAACCAATTAACTTACTGTTATGCTGTATAATCTGTAGAGGACATCATTCATTCCTCCAGTTTCCTCGTTCAGTGATTGATAGTGTCTATTTAAAGTGTACTTTGTTATTACATTCTGCACTCTGTTGTAGAAGTAGTCAACCATCCACTTTACCATTTTTAGAGCTTGAGGGTTTCCAGCAAATGTATGTTGATCCAAGAGGCCAGCCAAAATCTGTCAAAAGATGAATCATTGAAATCTCGCAACATAAGGCCAAAAGCAGTTTCATACTAAAAATCCAGTTTTGATTGTACCTTGTGAATGGTATAATAGGGAGCCCAAACAGGTTGAACAGATTCAAATCGATCAAAGAACTCAGCTGGGAATGCAGATAGATATCCCGTTCCAATTTTCTGCTGACACTCAGACAGACCAGCAACCAGAGATGTCATTTTCTGTTTCAGGGTATCGTTCTGTGTGCTGGCCCACATAAGAGCTGATGCACTCAAGTAATGTCCTACACAACATAAAAAAGACTTAGGTTTTTTTTTGTCTTTCAGTCAGAAAAATTGAAAGAAAAATACCAAAGAGATTAAATAAAAACGGGACAACCGTCAGATAAAAAATATTCATCACTTTTAATCTAAAATCGCAAGAACTTTGAATTTATAGATTTTTTTTATTATATAATGCACAACTTTCTTATTTTTAACTACGCTGATACATATCATTATTCAAAAGGTATGATCCCCCACCACTTCGCATAAGCAAACGCCAAGTTAACAAAATGACTAAAATCACAAACTAAAATAATGTAAAATGACGATTGGTGATATAGATAAAGCCAATAGTCAAATTAGAAAAAAAAACAAAAAAAATAGCATCTAAATGATTAATGAAACAGACTAACCAACAAAATGTCCCCGAAGCTCAGATGTTTGGTTTTCCTACCCTCCATAAGGAGTACCAGGAGTAGGTAAACCAGCTGTCTTCCTGAAGCTCCAAATCAACCTGTCGACATCTAACATGGACAGATACTCCAAGTTTGTTCGCTGTGCTGTAGCATGAATGGAATTCTCATGCAACCTCACATCCTCAAGAGGCACTTCTTTTAGAAAACCTTGAGGTGCATTGAACACACCCATGTTCTTAATTTTCTTATACATAACCGCCCAATCACGTTGTTGTCGTTCTGACAAGAACTTCCTCGGCAGCAAATCAGCCCACGCAGATTCATCCGTTGGCGTCAAATGGTAGTGAGACATCACCTCTTGCTTCCACGTTTCATTCGTGGATGTCAATAGCTGATACTTTAAGGTATGAGATTGCGTTGGAATGTTTGTGCATTCTTTAATGGCCGCAACAGCACAACCACACAACACCAGAAACAGAAACACACTCACAAGAGCCTTCATCTTCCTGAGAAATTCAAAGTCAAACCAACAAAGCTACAAACAGAATCATCAAAGTCAAAAATATTAACCTCAGTTCAAGTTCAATTAAAACTGTAACAACCAACTAGAATTGGAACCTTACTCTTTATAATAAGTTTCACAAATTGAATCGAAAAAAAAACAAAAAAAAAAAAAAAAAAAAAAAAAGCAGATACCTTGGAATCTGATGTTTGAGATGATGTATAGCATATGCACGTAGGAGGGATATATATAGGGTCTAGAAACAACAGAATGCGCACTTCTTTACTAACATAATTCTTCTTGTAGAAACAAACTAATTTTTTATTTTTTTTTATGAAACTTAACTATTTTTATTTTATTTTATTCAGTTTATTTTTTTAAAATATTTTAGTTTTGATTCTGTATCCGTGTAAATTTTGTTACTTGTAGATAAAAACGTGTTACTATACTATCTCTTTATTTGACCCCTCATTCTTTCTATACTTATTTATAAGTAAATATAAGAATTTTAGTCATTTATACATCATTTAATAATATTATTATTTAAATCTTTTACTTTTAATTACAGCCTAATCATCTTTAGTTATACCATGGTAATATTCATGGTTTATTTAGTAGATGGATAAATATATTTTAAACAATATTGGAAATTAATAAATTTAATGCAACATTCTTAATTTTGATTAATAAAGATATTTAAAGAAAATATCTTTAGTTATATAATTATTGCCTAATCATCTTTGGCTTTACCATTAATATGCCACTAAATATGATATGATGCTCCTATTCATTTCATTCATATGTTCCTTTTTACTTCTTAAAATGCTTCTTCCCAATACAAAAATAAAAATCGCCATGCCTAATTTCTCATAATAACATTATTATTATTATAAAAAACATAACACCGGTTGATCTTTTTTATTTAAATAACATAAATTAATTTTAGAATTTAAAACTTTAAGAAAGTTATGTAATAATGATTTAACTGAATTATATAGAAAATCTGAGATAATAGTATATAGGGAGATTTTGGGGTTATTAAATAATATTATATTTTTCTATAAAAAATTATAGTTACTAGATAATGTTTAATTAGATATTAAAACAGGTGTTTGGTCAGGTTCTTTACTCAAATATTTTAGAAAATTATCTAATTTATATTATTCTTTAAATATTTTATGAAAATTAATTAAAAACTATAACAAAATTATTTAGAAGACTGTTAAAATATATTTTTCTTATCTAAATATAAGAAAAAAAATTGACACTGATATAAAAATGAAGGAATAGATACAAATTTATTTTTGAACAAAATAATTATTTTTAAACATGATATGGATATTACATAGAATAATTGAAAATAAAATTTTAAAATTATTTTTAGTAAAGTAAAACTACTTTAAATATATTCATAATAAAAAATAATTCTTTATTTTCTATTATTTAAATCATTAAATATGAAAAATAAATATTATTATAAACTATTGTAGTTCATGTGAGATTTCCAATAATAGTGGATACTTAACAATAAATGTAGATAACCTAACTGTTGATTTACATTAACTTTTAATAATGGATAAATGGGTTTACCAATATTCTTCAAAAATGATTCTCGTTCACTAAATCAAATTAATATTAATGCAATAAAATAATACCTATATATATATATATATATTTATATTTCAAAATTTTGAATTAATGCATAATTAATTATACAATAGTATTTATTAATTAATGAGATAACATTATACTTAGCCCATACAAATCATAACATTATTAATTGGTTTCTTGAGCAAACTATTAACAATACAACTTCTATTAAATTATTTATTAAAATACAAACATTTATGTTTGGATTTAATGATTTAACAAATAGGAAATACGGAGTCTTTTTTTTTCTAATGTTTTTGTATGAAAAACTTATCATAACAAATATATCAATGAATTTTTTAGTTTAATTAAATTTTAAATATATTATAAGTTTTAATTGATTATTGAATACTAAAATATAGCTCCAAATAAAAACTAATCTAGAATTTAGTTTTAAAGATAAATAAGATAATACCTAAATATATTTTCTTAACAGAAAAGTTTAAATAAATAGAAAAATATGTTTTTATTCTTATAACAACTATAAGCTCCTTTTATCTTTAAAAACATATACATTTTCATTCTTATGAAAATCACTATTACTCTAAAATCGCTTATTTTTAAAGTTATATATCTTATCTCTAAATTTTTGATATTATAAGTTATCAGAATGAGAGTCTGCCATCAGACTCGTGAAGTGATGGCGATTAGAGTAAGACTGTCTTAAATCTTAGATTGAATTGTTCGTGATTTTAGATTTTTTTAAAACTCTGTAAATTAAGGTAAAGAAAACTAATTGTATATTTTTTATGTTAGTTTGAAATATAAATTTATCTAAATTGATGATATTTGGTAAGGGAAACTAGTATGAATATTTTTAGTAGATATTGTAATTATTGTTTTGTGAATTCAAGTAAGGGAAACTAATTTTATATTGTATATTTTTTTTATATTAGTTTGAAATATAAATTTATCTAAAGTTATGATATTTGGTAAGGGAAACTAGTATGAATGTTTTTAATAGATATTGTAATTACTTGTTTTGTGAATTCGGGTAAGAAAAACTAATTATATGTTTTTTTTTATGTTAGTTTGAAATAGAATTTTATCTAAAGTGATGATATTTGGTAAGAAAAACTAGTATGAATGTTTTTAGTATATATTGTAATTACTTGTGAATTCGGTTAAGGAAAGATAATGATATGTTTTTTTTATGTTAGTTTCAAATAGAAATTTATCTAAAGTGATGATATTTGGTAAGGGAAGTTAGTATGAATATTTTTAGTAGATATTAAATTATTTGTATTTGGGTAAGGAAAGCTAATTGTATGTTTTTTTATGCTAATTGTATGTATTTTTATGTTAGTTTCAAACAGAAATTTATCTAAAGTGATGATATTTGATAAGAGAAACTAATATGAATGTTTTTAGTAGATATTATAATTATTTGTTTTGTGAATTTGGGTAAGGGGAAACTAAATGTATGTTTTTTATGTTAGTTTCAAACAGAAATTTACCTAAAGTGATGATATATGGGAAGAGAAACTAGTATGAATATTTTTAGTAGATATTGTAATTATTTATTTTGTAATTTCTGGTAAGGAAAACTAGTTGTATATTTTTTATATTAGTTTCAAATATAAATTCATTTAAAGTGATATTTGGTAAGAGAATCTAATATAGAGATTACAATTACTTTTGTTAAAGGAAGCTAATTGTAGTTTTTTTTATGTTAGTTTGAAATAGAAATTTATCTTAAAGTATTATTTAGTAAGGAAAACTACTATGAATGTTTTTAGTAAATATCGTAAATGAATGTGCATTATGTATGAATTTGAAATAATATTAAAACTTATTTATTTATTTTTTACAATTACTCTATTATTTTATTTGTATTATTAATAAGATATTATGGTTATTATTTTTATTTTCAATACATGGTTATTATTTTTATTTTCAGTACAGTGATCACTTCAAATTTTTTTTCTCTAATTTCATCAAACTTATCAATCCATTCACTTATTTATTCCTCAAGAAAGAATTGATCAGTGAATTGAAATAAATTAGAGATGAAAAAAAGTAAACTAATTTACAAGTCAAAAATAAAAAGCCTAAGCAATAACCACACTATCTTTATGATAGAAAAATCAAACATACTTACGTGGAAATAAAAAAAATGTTTTAAACACTCATAAAACAACAATTTTTAATAAAAGTTTGATTGAAAAAAAACTCTAACATATAATGAGATAGTTAAAGATTACAATAAAACCTAATTTTTATTGTATCACACCTTTATAATAGAGAAAGAAACATAAACCTCCCTATTTTATGAAAAACTCATGAATAATATAACACGGAAAGTAATTATAGACAGGTTTTATTACTAAAAAGAGTTAATAACCAATTAAATCATTATTTTTTCTTAATGAACATGTTCCCTTCCTTTGTTGTAAAACATTTTCTATTAAATATAAATAAGTTTTAACTATTGTTATTTATTTTGTTTAATCTTATTTTATTAAACTGTATTCTTTAAATGCCTTAACTTTAATATATTTATATATATATATATATATATATATATATATATATATATATATATATATATATATATATATATATACATATACATATATATACATATATATCATATTAGAAAATTAATAAAATTTAATAAATTAAAATATCTCCCTAATCAATTTAATTTAATCTTATTACTTATAAATATTAATGACTCATTTACATCACAATTTCATTGTCTGAACTAAAAAGGACAAAAAAAATTTACCATAATATTTTAGTAATTAAAAATAGACCTTTTACATAACCTAATTTCCTACATCTTAATTATCTAACTCAAACTAAATCTCTTTTATATTATCATTTGTGACTGTTCTTAAAATGATGTGATAGTAAAAGATTAATTTGCAAATGAAAAGAAACATGATAATATTAATTAATATTTATTCAAAAATATAATCACTTTTGTTTATTTAACAATTTACTCTTTCTATATTTATTTATAAGAAAAAATACATTATTTTCAATTATTTATTTTCTTGAAATACTATTATTTTAAGTAATATCTAACATTTGATTACATTATTATCTTATGTATTTTCTTACACACTACTAATAAGAATATTTCATGACAAACATTAAGAATAGATAAAATTTAATGAAATTAACTTGCCTCCTATTTTTGTGAATTAAGTTTTTCCTTTCTTATAAATTCCAAAATTTCACTTCACAAAAAAATGTGTATTTTTGAAACAACATTAGTTTGTATTTTCTAATTTTATTCTTATATTTCAATTAATTTTTATGAAAATCATGAAATTTGACTGTTTTTGTTAGTATCTGGAAAATAACTTAGAAGCCGATATATATATATATAATTTCACTGTCACACATTCATATAATTATGTAAATAAAGAAATAGATATTTATTTTTAAAAAATGGAAAAATAATTATTCTATCAGAAAACTATATTTAACAAAGTTACAAGAAGATCTCTCGTAACAAAATAAGTTTTGCCTATATAATGTGTCAACTGCACATTATCAATCTAATTTCTTTTGAAGGGTCACTCTCATCTCTTTAACTTTTAGTTGAGGGAGTGGATTTAAGAAAGTGAAAAAGAGTAGTTGAAATAAAAGTACGGATCTTTAGATTAAGAGAAAGATGATAAGAAATGAAGAGAAAATTTATAAAAATTTGTAAATTATGTGATAGATATAATTGATAAAATAAATTTGGAATAGATAAAATTAAATTAAGTATAATTCATAAAATAAAATTAAAGATAAAATTAAATTATTATTGTTAATATTATTATTATTAATTATTATGTATGATTTTATTATTATTTTTATTTTTTAACATTAATATTATTAGCATTTAATTTTTATAATATATTATTTTTATTATTATTTTATACATTTATTATTATATTTAATAATTTTATTCAATTTATTTATTTATTTATTTATATATTTAACATAAAATATATATTAAAAAATTAAATTAATTAATTTTATTAATTATTTTAACAATCTTAAATTATTATATATAACTTTTTATTATTTATTATTTAAAATAAATATTTGTAACGTATTTTATTTAATTATAATTAAATTTATTTTTTTTATATTTTTTATTTAATTATCAAACTTTCCTTGCATTTCTTCCTTGGAAAAAAAAGAAGAAAAGTTTCATACATTTTTTTTTTGTTATTCATAAATGCACGTTTCATTTTTCCAACTTTCTCTTACTTTCTTCAATGCACGCACGCCTTTCCATTGTGTGAAGGAAGGAAACAAGCGCTTAAAGACAATTATGGCATAAAAAAGATTTAAAGTATTTTATAATATATCAAATTTATAACATTGATATTTTTTTTTTCTTTTCCATAAGTAAAAAGAGTACATTTATATAATTTAGAAAAAAATCCTTGTCTTTATGGTTTTATGACAAAAGAAAGAACTATGACACTGACAATGTTAGTGAAAAGTAATGGTTGGAAGTGTGATGGTGAAAAATATATTCTAAAATTCATATGGATTTGGCTGGGTAAATTGGTTGGGAGGTATATGTATGGAACATGCATAGGGTAAGTGAAATATTTAGGAAAAAGATTGCTCTTAGATCACGGTGAAAGGAGGGAAAGGTTGGTTAGAGTCATAAGAATAAGCTTCATACTAAGTAGTGTTGGAGAGATAAAAGGTGTATGGGATGAACTAGTCACGTGCGATCCACTTTATATGAGAAAATTTTTTCAATGTTGTGTTTGTTCTAAGGTGAATATTGTTGATAAAAATGAATTTAGATGTGTTTATTTATATCCGGTAATGTTTAAAATAGAAAGAAAGAAAAGTCACGTTAATTATGATAAAAGAATCGAAATGTCTTTATGTTTTTGTGTTTTTTTTTTATGTATGTAGTATTTTTGAGCTATGTAGTAAAGATTTGTGAGTCGTGCATTAGAGATTCTAAAGCTATATTTAGAGATTTCTTTTCATTGTTAGTTGAGTTTGAATTTATTAAAAAGCTTCAATTGGTGTCTTCAGATCACACTACTTCGTTGTGTGTTTTGTTGGTGCTTCTCTACTTTGTGTGGTTGCGTTTACATGATAATTGTGGCTGTTGTAGTGTGAAGAGAAGTTGCAGTGGTTAGTAGGTCGTGCAGCTAAAAGGTGAAGAACAATGATCGTGGAGGTGGTTTGGTGGTGCTTGGTTGCGAGTTGGTGGGCAAGATCAATTGATAAGTTGATCAAATGAAGATAGAGATTGGTTTTGAAGTGTTACAATAACAACATAATGGTATGCAAAAACATAATTGATTATGTGCTTCATTTTGAAGTGTAATCGATTATGCATACCTCATAATCGATTATTTCTTGTTTTGTTTCTCTGTACATTTCTGTCTTGTTAGACTGTCTAATGCATGTTAGATCATCTAGTATTTGTTAGATAGTCTAGTTTTATTAGATCAACTAATATTCATTAGATGGTCTAGTGTTGTTAGATCGTCTAGTGTTGTTAGACTGTTTAGTGTGTGTTAGAGTGTCTTGCGGTTGTTTCCAATCAAGAAGGCTAAAAATATTCTCATACCCAAATCGGTTAAGATGACTTTATTTTGAAGATGACTTTATTTTGCTCCCACACCTTTTCAAACATCATTAAAGGTCTATTTATTGTTGCTTCCAATCAGGAGAGATAAAAAAAAGCTTAGTCGGTATAGTAAAAATCAGTGAAATCAATAAAATTGGGGAAAAAAAGTCAATGTAAATTGAGATTTGATGGTGGCAGCTACTGCTACTCCAAGACTCACAATAGAGGAGTTGATAAAGAAGGGAAGGGTTCACAAAGGTGTGTTGAATAAGTTAGTTGTGTTAACCACTAGTGGTAATTTGTCAATAATTGTGAAGGTCATTGTGGTTTTGGCAGATGCGTCCATTAAAGTGGGAAAGATTCAAGTAATAGTGATTTTGTGAGGATAAAAACATTATGAAGGTCATTGTAACGTGGGTTGTGCGAGGAGAACATGCCAATTTGATACGGACGAAGAACTAAACTACTCTAAAATATTTGTATCCGTAGCTAAAAGACAGATAGTTTTCTTCCCATAGGTAAGAAAATAAGAAAAGTACATTTATATAACCTAAAAACATGTCATTAACTAAATTATCACTCTAAAGGTATCATCCTCTCATTTTAAGAAATTAAAATCATAAACTACATATTATAAATATCATTTTTAATATTTTAGGACTATCTTTTGAACCATCTTCTTTTTCTTTTTCGGAGTCCCAGTGGACTCAATCTATCAAATCAAATTATTAATGATATGGCATTATTCTTAAGTATGTGCTGATTAATTAAAAGTTAATTCTCTGCCTATAAATAAATAGGTTTACACAGAACATGCCAACTAAATTTTGATACAGTGTAAGTAACTAAAACAGCTACACTCAGTAGTGAGATATATCATCACTTCTCTTACCCCTTGCTTCTTTCCATTTATATAAATGAATACACAGAAAGTTCAAGTCACAGGAAGATATTCATCTTCTTTCTACATTTGTTTATTGATTACTTGAACTTTTGTAGATGAAGTACATTATAAGGGGAAAAAATTGTATCAATCTTGAATGTTGAAATATACTGTATATGGCTCATCTCTGAATGAGAGTAATGGCTGCAAAAGAAAATACTTGTTTGCTCCTTTAGCCACAAAACTGATAGGATTGTATTGGTTCAATCCTTCCCTAGCAACAAAGCTTGTTGCTTGGTTAAAAGAAGAATCAGAATCAGAATCAGATTTGCAACTGAGCTTGACTCCTGCACTAGAGCTTAAATCACTATACACATAGCAGCCCTTGTCACTCTGTGATTCTAAAGATATGGTTTCATTTCTTCCATCCAATCCTGGTACCACAAGAAAAACAGAAGATGGCTTGCTATCTGAAGAATCTACAATGAGAAGAGGTTTATCTGCTCCTTGGTGAATCACATTCATTCCAGGAAGATCAAATGGTTCTAACATCACTGCTCTATCATTAGCATCTGCCAAAGTTGAAAACTTTGAGGAAGATTCTTTCAGGGCAAGCCTAAAGGTTGCTCTTTGAGCCAAATCAGTGCCAGATTCAGGCAACTTTTGCATTGCAAGTGATTGGTTTGAATTTGCCAACACAAAAGTTGATTTTTCAAAGTCTTGGGAAAAAGAAACTAGTTGGCTATTGTAACTGGCAGGAACAGGAGTGATCCAATCTGCGTCTTTAGCTTCAGCTTTAAGGTCGTCCCAATCACCGCCACTAGTGTGACCGGCAAGAAGATAAGGACCATAAAGAATTGCTTTAACAGATGCATATTCAGGCCTGTCATCTAGATTTGGTTTAAAAACAGTATCAGTAATTTTACCAGTTTTTTTATTAGAAATTCTAGTATTCAAGGCTCATGGATTTTCTCGTCAAGCTACCTTTTATGGCCTCTGTCCTTACGGTAAGTGGCAGCTGAAGGGTGAGCTTGTCACTAGCACTCCATTCTCTTGTGATCGAGAAAAAAGACCCTGGAGTCCACAAAATAAAACATTAGAACATTACTTCAATGTTTCAAGTGTTCATTTTTCTGTTAAAAATTACACAAATACTATTATTTACTGCAATAAATAAGATAAATGTGTTGGGAAAATTAAGAAAAAAACACAGGAGAAATCTAATAACAATGAGACTAGAACCAAACAGATAACATCTAAAATATGTATTTTTTAACTTTCTTATTTTTATTCGATTTTTAGTCGACGAGACTAGAGTCACACTTTATTTCTTAATAAAATGCAACAATTTCTGCTTCTGGATAATAAAAAAGAAGTTAGACATTCACACCTGGAGTTGGCAGCGATAAAGATTCACCATTTAACGTCCCCTTGGCACCATCTAGACGAGTCCAACTTGGTAATCGAAAGTTCAGTGTAGATGAAGTACTCTGCAGAAGTGAAAAACTTAGGTTGTAGAAGAAAAATGCAGAGGATCTTACATTCCATAACTAGACTGAATCGGTTATAATGAAGCTTTTGTACTCTAAAAGGTATCAAAGATGAATATTTAGCTAAAGGACATGCCACACATCCCATAAAACAATGTCACGTTTACCTCAACAGGAGAGAACGTAAATGTCACTCGAAGGTAAGGATCCCATGAAGAAGCCGGAACAACTGTCTGATTGAGCAAAATTTTGCCAGATTTCCAATTAAATGAGCTTGATATGTACTGAATAATGTAAAGCGAAGGATCTTTCCCTTCCTCTTCAAAATAGATAGAATCCCCCAGCTTTGAGAATGATTCAATTCCTAATAAACAGAAAAGGAAATTGAAATAAGAGTATGGTGCAGTGTGATGCAGTTTTGAAAGTACATAAACAAAACAATCTTATACCTGTTCCGTAGCAGCACCAGAAAGAGTCAAACGGTGTTCCCCAACTATGTCCAGTTTTAGCCTTGGAAACCCCAAGGCCTAGTGGAAGCATGTAAATCATCACCCCAGGATCTGTTCCTCTTTGAATGCTGAGCACTCCATTGGTTAATGCACGCTCATAATAGTCTGCATAAGAGACTTCTCTGGTCCATTTAAAGAGGTGGCGTGAAACCTGAAATGATGAATTAACATGTTATAATAGTTTTCTCTCTTCTGACAATTAAAATGACTATGAAAAAAATTCATATACTAATGATTGGTTGTACCTTCAACATATTGTAAGTTGCGCATGACTCTTCATTCTCTGTTGTTCTTAAGTTGTCTGCTATTCTCTTCGGATTACTCCTGTGTAAAAGTTGAAGAAAAAGAGTTAAGAAAGATATCAAGAATTTGTTATTAACTAATTAAGAACGTAAGACTTCCACTTGATGCCCTTGTAACAAACAGTTCTTCAAAAGATGATTTCAAATGCAGATGAAAAAACTAAAACTAAAAAGGCAAAATCTTAATACCAAAACTCGCTGACTGATGTCCCTCCAGTTGCATAGCTGTGAGAAGAGTTTACGAGGTCCATAAAGAATGTTCCAATTTCCTAACACCAATAAACGAACAAATTTCACAAACTTAACAAATGTTACGTCGTAACGGGCTTAAATATTGCTTCCACTTTAACTATACTAAACATTACCCAATAAAGGGACCAAACAAAGAAATCATTCAAACTTGATAAATATATACCAGTATTATCTACTATCTGAGTGAAGCAAATCACCTTATAAAGTGGATCGCCTGTGACTTCATATCGCATTTGAGATCCAACAACAACTGGGATATGTGTATTAGCATGAAAATCAGCTATGTCATTAGCCTACATGAGAATAAATAGTCCCAAGTTCAACATCCAAATATCTCATTGTTTCATTCAGAGATCAGCACAACATCATAAATAACGCAGAATAAACTTTTTTATGCATAAAAGTGGAAAATTGACTGCGTATTTTCTTCTTTACAGTATCTGTTTTCATAAACATTTGTTATATGAAAAACCATACTATTTCACTAAGGTTTTCCCGCATAAACATTAAAATTGAAAAAGGGCAACCCTTAAATTTTATATGAAAACTTTTACAAAAGTAGGTACTCATCTAAAAGTTAAGACTACTTTGAAATTTCAATATAACTGATTTAAAAAAAAAATTGAAATTCTGTCACAACTAAATAGCAATTCTGTCAAAAAGAAAACTTTTAGCGATACCTGCACTGCAAGCAACCCTAAAAAGCAAGGCTTGTCAAAAAGGTGAGCCAACAATAGATGTTTAGAATCCCCCTGCATACAAGAGAATGACAATTTTACTTCCAAATTGAAGTTTACAGGTACCTTGTGCTATAATCAGGAAAACCTTTAAAATTTATAACGCAACTTTGTTAACGCTCATGCTTAAATATAAGAAGTATACAATTCAAGAACATCATACAAACGAATCAACAACGGAGTTGAAGAAATTATACAAACCAGTTAACTTACTGTTATGCTATATAATCTGTAGAGGACATCATTCATTCCTCCAGTTTCCTCGTTCAGTGATTGATAGTGTCTATTTATGGTGTACTTTGTTATTACATTCTGCACTCTGTTGTAGAAGTAGTCAACCATCCACTTTACCATTTTTAGAGCTTGAGGGTTTCCAGCAAATGTATGTTGATCCAAGAGGCCAGCCAAAATCTGTCAAAAGATGAACAGTTGAAATCCCACAAAAGAAGGCCAAAAGCAGTTTGATACTAAAAATCCAGTTATGATTGTACCTTGTGAATGGTATAATAGGGAGCCCAAACAGGTTGAACAGATTCAAATCGATCAAAGAACTCAGATGGAAATGCAGATAGATATCCACTCCCTATTTTCTCCTGACAAGCATACAGGCCAGCAACAACAGATGACATTTTCTGCTTCAGGCTATCATCGTGTGTGCTCGCCCACATTAGAGCTGATGCGCTCAGGTAATGCCCTTCACAGTGCCAAAAACAAATAACCATAAATTAACTCTGAAAAGTGAATTGCAGAGACTCAACATATCAGTTTCTGAGGATATCTCAGAAGTTAGGAACAAACCTCAATCCTAGTAATAAATACAGTCAGTAATTGAAGTCCAAGGGATCCTTTAGAATAAGCATTACATATAGAAAGACAACCTTCACAAAACTCGAAAACATTTGTTGCTGTTTGTATATAGCAAAACATTATCTGTGAATATTGCCTAAATTTCCTCAATATTTTATGTAACTAATAGTTCAATCTTCTTTTTTTACCAGTTCTGAGCAAAAAAGTGGAAAAAGCATTGCCAGAAAAAGAGCCTTCAACGGTTATGCCCTTTCGAATCTTTGAAAGTAACCTACCAACTACAAAGTTATTAAGCTTTGATTGCATTTAAGCCTTTCCTATTTAGCTATTGGATTCGGTAAAGTTGTTTTTTCCGGCAGTTATACTATCAATGCATAAAGATCAAATGACTCAAATATTAAATGTGTTTCAAGTCAGAGTTGCCAAAAACATGAGCCGTCAGATCTTCATCTAATGGTTCTGAGTCGTTGAAAGTTTGATTCTGTGGAAAAACTGAATCCAGGGAATCCGGATCTGCTCCTTATAGGAATTCATTATTAGCATGTGGAAGGTGAGTATGAGTATAAAAGGGTGATTATACAGAAACACCCATTTTGTACTCAACACGCATCCAACACCAATAAAATAGCATTTTTATTAGGATGAATCAACTACAAAAGTAAAAATATTATTTTTTTTATTATGTGTTAGAAGGGTGTAGGAAAATTTATACATGTAAAATTTTCCCACACATAGCAGAAAACTGGAACACAAGTTAGTCATGGCAAAGGGAAAAAGAAAAGACAATGGTAGCAGTTAAGGCAATTAATGGAATAAACTAACCAACAAAATGACCCCGAAGCTCAACTTCTGGACCTTCCCACCCTCCATAGGGAGTCCCAGGAGTGGATAGACCAGCTGTCTTCCTAAAGCTCCAAATCAATCTGTCCTCATCCAACATCAGCAGATACTCCAAGTTTGTGTGCTGTGCTCTGCCATGGATTGAATCCTTATGCAACCTCACATCCTCAAGAGCCACTTCTTTCAGAAATCCTTGAGGTGACTTGGACACACCCATGTTCTTAATTTTCCTGTACATCATCCCCCAATCATGTTGGTTCTGTTCTGTCAAGAACTTCCTCGGAAGCAAATCAGCCCAAGCACTTTCATCCGTCGGAGTCAAATGGTAGTGAGACATCACCTCCTCCCTCCAAGTTGCATTCTTTGATGTCAATAGCTCATACCTGAATGTATGAGATTGTGTAGGAATGTTTGTGCATTCCTTAGCAACACCATAACCACACAATGTAAGGGCCACAAACACCAATAAGAAAGTCTTCATCCTCCTGAGAAATTCACAACAAAAATTAAACCACAGTAAAACCAATCAAAACAGTAACCAAAAAGCACAAACATTACCAGCAGACCAGCTCAATTAATAACCAATTACACTTGGAAGTTAGAACACAATCCTGAAGTTAATAAGTATGATTGAACAAATTGAATAAGCAAGACAAAGGAAAAGGTAGTGATATACTTAAGCCTTCGTAAATGAATAGAGTTGGACCATAAATAGAAACAGAGAGAGATAGAGGAGGGCAAAAAAGAGAAATAATTTAAGACAGCATAGACATGTGAAGGAGACTAAATATATAGGCACTAGAAAACAAAGCAGGTTAGAGTAAAGTGCAGGTGCAGCCAAAGAAGTGACGCTGAAACTCATCTCGTGAAAGGCAAGGTTTGGATTTGGTAACAGGGAAAGCAATCTAAATTCATGAGGTGGAACACAACACTATCCGCAATTCAAGAAGGGAAGAGTGTGAAGAGAGAGGTAAGAATGAATGAGCTCTAGTAATAGAACAAAACAAGTTGTCTTAACTATAGGGACAAATAGAGAGAGAGATAAAACGCACCCCACAAAACACATATAAACAATGAAAAAGTCACGGATGAACAATGGTCATATTACACAAATGGGTGGGAAAGTATGGGAAGGAATGTTTATGTGCTGAAAAGGTTGGAGGTGGAGTTGGTTGACAAGTCACGACTTGGGATGTGTGTCTATGTGCAGTGCAGTTATCCTTTTTATAGTTTTAGCGTCAGAATTAGTATCTTAGGATTAGTGAACATTTTTGGTTTTTTTGGTGTTCATATGTTTGTGTCCCGTGACCAAGGATGCATACAATGTAGGCCCAGAAACGAAGCCATGAATTTTCTCCATTTATAGTATGGCCCCTGAGCCAACCTATTAGCTTTGGTAAACAGTGACACCAACCATCCACCCAGCATTATTCACCATCACATGCTCATGAAATAGATCTAACAAATAGCTCATTGAGAGTCGTAATGAGCCAGAAGGGGAAAAACAACTACTTGCATGAAAGAGATAATCTCTAATGCAAAAGTTAAACCCTATTTCTGCATTTGCACGTGAAAACCTGCATCAATGTTACACTTCAGTGACAAAATTTTCAAAGATAACAAATCACATAGAATTAAATTGCACCTCTTTGAGAATTTTGCCCACTTCAGAAAGCCTAAACTTAAGAGTAATGTGAGAGTATTCACATTAATCCTTTCATTAACACTCTCTCTGACCACTTAATAGCATTCTCTTTAATATTTTATTTTATATAATATAATGTTACATTTCTTATTTTAATAATACAAAATTATATTATTATAAAGAGTAATTATTTTCCTTGCGGCCACTTAACCAGTCTCCAACTATTTTTTTTTTTCCTGCAGAAAAAATGACCCTGTTCTTACTTTAATCTTTGCTTCGCATAAAGATGCATGAAGAAGGTATTAGTTTTTTATTATAAAAAAACATTAATTTAGTTATGGCTTTAAGGGAAGAACATTGTTTTTTTTTTTTTTTTTTTAAAT
>Ga0209489_102117_pt1 | contig 40648 bp, 19 predicted proteins | sample SiratrowhiteBW_FD_187527 | JGI IMG/M metagenome (GOLD analysis project Ga0209489, IMG submission 187527) | Root nodule microbial communities of legume samples collected from California, USA - Siratro white BW (SPAdes) (version 2) | ecosystem: Host-associated > Plants > Roots > Nodule | place...
ATTGATTTCCCGTACCATATTTTTCATGAATTTTATTTTATTAATTTAAATTTATTTTGTTAACCTATGCAAAGTTTCTTTTTCTTAATTATGGCAATAAAATAAAACAATAAAGCTAGAAAAAAAATTTTTATATTATTTATTATTTAAATTATTTACTTGCCCGGACGAAATTGGGTGTTGACAATATTGTTTTGAAAACTCTCTAGCTTACCCTTTTTTTTTTGTGTGTTGTTTGTTCTGTTTTTAAAACTGCGATGATCGTGTATATTACACGGGAGTAGAGAATTTGACAGGTGGTGTGAGTCCTAGTAAATTGTGATGGAGAAGCTTCATTTTATTTTATTTGTAATTTTACAAAGATATTTTATTAAATATTATGCGGAGAAGTATAATTTAAAATACATGATGAATGTATGAATTTTTATATTCAAGTTTATTATATAATTTTTTATGAAATAAAGTTTCTATTATATGAAAAATATAAGATGTTACATTTTGCAGTTATAGTAATTAAATTTTTGGAATGTTACAGTAATTATAAGAAAGTAAAATATTTAATCCTTGGAAAGTCCAAATTGGAATGTTATTAGGTAGAGTTTAACAAAAAAAAAAAGAGGAGAAGGAAAATTTTTAGAAATGAAAAAAAACATGTAATAGGAAGTGTTTTATATAGTTTAAATCATAGATTTTTGAATTATAAATTTAATATTTAAAATAGTCATAAATGTAATTATTTTAAATATTAGTTATTTAAAAGAAGTTATTTGAAAAATAATTACTTAGATGATTTTGTGAAAGATGATAAATTATATATGAAAATAATCAAATACAGAAGAAGAACTTGATGTACATTTAAGTTTTTAATTTTTTTTTTCTTTTAAAGTGTCATATAATGTTGTACAAGCATATAATAACTTTATATAAGACGATTGGTCAAAATTTTTTCTAAAACTTAATTTGTAAATCTTTCTTTTTATTAATGCTAGATAATAATATGTAATGGATAAGAGATAAATGATATTAGCTCGTTTAATAATATAAACTATGTTCAGTTTTCTATTAATTAAATGAATTACTATATGTAATAGCAGTGAAAGTTACAACATGATTAACATTAAGATATACGTTCCCTTTTGTTCATTTCTGTTCTAGAGAAGTCAAGTTACATGAACTTTTTTTCGCATATGTAATGCCATTGCTATGTAACAATGGCATTGAATGGATCACTTTCTTGGTGCCTACTACTTTGGATATCTTTGAAGGTATTGATTCATCAATTTTTTTGCTTACACAGCAACTTTTGCCTATCAACTTCTTACACTTTCTGCACTTGGTTAAATTTTTCTGTATTTAGAGCGTGCCGTTGGTAAAAGGCATCAAGCAGGCTTCCACAATTTACTCACTCTCCATGCTTTTAACAAAATTAAGAGTATCTATTTTTCCAAACACTCTCATTCTCACATTCAAAACTACAAAGAGTGTTGTACAGATTAGAACTTTCTGATTTCAACTTTTCATTACTGTTTAAAATTCCACTCACCAATAAATTCAAAATATTATTATTTTTATTTCTCTTTCCTTTTTTTTTTTTTCATTCTGGTGGTTGAATAAATTGCAATTAAAGATGTTCTAAGACACCATTACCCGTTGTTACAAGTTAATAAATTTATTTATAATTTATATATCCTTATATCATGAAATAGATAATAAATTATTTACCATTTCAATATAATTATATCCTAAAAAAATGAGAAATTATCTATAATTCAAATATCATTACTTCTGTAGGTAATATTACATTCTAATACTATATATAATATTAAGATATATTTCAATCATTCGAAAAAATAAAAATATTTCTAAATCTGTCAGCACTAATTTAATGTTGTAATATCGTTGACCGATATCCATCAAGTTATTATAATATTTAAATAATACATGGAATAACGTTAAAAATATAAATTGATACTAAAAAATAAAATCAAACATAAATTTATAATATTCATATATTTAAAATATATAACGACATTCAAATAAAATACATAATTACATCTAAATTAAACTATTATAATTAAATTATTTTTTTAAGTGTTAACGTACTTTTAAGATCTTACAAGTGAAAATAAATAACTAACAATTTCATAATTTACATCATATATAACACATGTCTTACTCTTTAGTGTAATTGTGTGTTATATAAGTTATCTCTAGTAGCTACTCTGTTTCGTATTACTTTCCAAGCAAATAGATGTGTAGATAGGTACTATATATAATATTTTGAGCATAAAAAATACTTGAGAACTAAAAGGAAACAGTGAGATACATAATGCAAAAGTAACTCCTTCAACATGTCACTTTCAAGCATATGTGTTGGTTGTAACTTCCTCCACATGCCATTTTCAAATACATGTGATGGTTATAACTACTTACACAATCCACTTTTAAGTGCATATAAAAATTGTAACTATTTCACATGTCTCTTCAAGTGTTTTGAGAGATCTATACACCTAATACAAGATTAAAGAAGTAACTTTGTGTTAGTCATAAGTTTAGTGATATGTGTTATCATTAGCTTAATAACATCATTGGGTTTGTATTCATACTAAATATAAACATCACATTTTTGTTCACACTTATGATTAATAATTATATAATCCTTATTTTCTAGCCATCATTCCCCACTTGAGTACACGTTGGTCATTTGAGTAATGTGGTGACTTTTCTATTAAGTACGAGCACATTGCTTGTCTTAGAAGAAATGCGATTGAGGACTATCTAGAAGAACACATGATGGACCATTAACCAGGACTATGGCTAGAAGAATAGAGAGGAAGAAGACTTTAGAGGACACTTCTCCTGTGGAGACTAGAATATTATAACTTCCATTTATTTTCTTTTTTAGTCTTGTAAAAATGTAAAAATAGTAGAATGAAGTTTTTTAGCCTTCTATTTGGGTTATACATAAGCTAGGATAAATAACCTAACCATAGGAGAGAGACTTGGGCAACAAGCTAGGGTTTGGTGTGGCTTGGGCCCCAGTTAGGGTTAGTGCACTTATCATATCATGTCACTTGACAACTTCTAATTTGAAAGGATTTGCTCTTTCGGTGGCAAGGTAGGGTTACGGTAAAGCTTGCTTCACAACTTAGGGTTAGAGTTAGGGTATGCAGCTCTCCTACAAGTTTCTTACACATCCCAAGCCCTATAAATAGAAGTGTTCAACCCTTGTAATTTCAACTTTGAATTGAGTATCAAAATGTTGTCCATTTTGGGAAGACTTATACTTGTCTCAAAGTACTCTTGGGTATAAGAGTCTGGTACTCTTGGGAAGGCTTATACTTGTCTCCATCTTATGAATATCTTCAATGGTTTGGTATTTCATGAACTACACATCATGACTTCTGACTAGCTTGTTCTCAACAAGATCATACAACTTGTACACTATTCAACTGAGGAGTTTTAAAAAGAGTCTTTTCATGAGTGATATCTTGCTGCTTGCAATAGAAATTAAAGGATCCACAATATTCACTACCATTATTAGTATGAATACATTTTAGCTTATTGTCTGATTGCCTCTCAACCAAAATATGAAATTCTTTGATCGTTTCAAGTATTTGATCTTTTTCTATAGTGTATAGACTCATAACTTATTTGAATAATCATCCATAAAAATAATAAAGTAAAGTGCACCATTAAACGACTTTAATTTCAATGGGCCATAACCATCAGAATGCATTGATTCAAAGCAACTCTAATTTTCTTGAGCGATGAAGCTTCTTAAAGGATACTATGGTTTGTTTATCAACCTACAATGAGAATATTTCTGAAACTCTACACTCTTCAAACCCAGAAGCATATCCCTTTTATATAAGCAGTTAAGCCCTTTCTTCACTTATTAAGCCTTCAGTGCCATAAAGATGTCTCGATATACATAACATTCACACTATCTTTAACAGCCAAAGCTTTAGTCCAATACAATTTAGAATTTTTCTCCCCTCTAGCCATAACCAAGTTACCTTTGGTGAGCTTCCATTTAATAACACCAAAGTAATTGTCATAACCACTATCATCAAGCAAATGGACAAAGATAATATTAAAATGAAGATCTGAAGGATGTTTGACTTCTATGAGTAATAAGTGCACTCTCATGTTGGTTTACAAATAAACATCATTAACATCAATAACCTTTGACACACATCATCCTATCTTAACCACTTCAAAATCACCAAAAGTGTAAGATGCGAAGAATCCTTTTCCTGATGTAACATGTAGTGTAACACTACTATCATTATCCACATGCTCTTATCTAATACAAGATTGACAGATTCGTAATCAGAAAGAAGAACAAGATCACCATATGTAGTAGTAGTAACACGATCATTATTATGATCTTTCTCTTTTTGCTTATCCTTCTTGTCATTGTTTTCATCTTTCCACTGAAAATAGTTTCTTTGGATGTGTCCAAATTTACTACAATAATAATATTCCACATTCTTATATCTTGACTTGAACTTACTCGTATTTTGTGATATCTCTTATTATTTTTTTTTTTTTCACCATATGTTGAGATGAAAAATCAAGTGTTTTCCTTTCCATTTAACTTTTCTTCTTATTTTTCTCTTTTTAGAAGGAGCATGTGAAAAAACTACACTTATTTAAATAGACTTTTAATGATATTCCTTTGATTTTTATTTTTGTTAAACATTTAATCATTTGAAAAAAAGTGTTTCGTTTATAGAATTTATTTATATTTTAGGCAAAATGCACATTCAACAACTTTTTCAAACAATGCTAATTTAATCAATTCAATTATTAAATTTCATATTTTTATTAATTAAATAATGTATACAAAACTTCATACAATTATTTAGAAGTTTATTGCATCACTTCATTTGACTGTATCATATAATATTTAAAAATATGTATATTAATTTATACTAAAAACTAGCGATAAAAGAACTGATGGTCTTTAAATATGTTTAAATTATAGATTTACCACAAACACTTAATTAGAAGTGCAATTATAGATTGATTATTTACACTAGATATAAAAGTTATCTAAACATAATTTTCTCTCTTAAACATCCTCTTTAAACATTGTTTAAATTTATTAGGACCCACCAAAATAAACAGTCAATGAATAAGTGAAACCACCAAAACTGATGGTTTTCAATCAATTTCAACCCAGAACATAAAAAAATGTTTGCAAGAAGATTTAGGGTGCTACAACTGCAATGTTGCACCGCAGGTGTTGAAATTTTACTTTAATTATTGAAAAATATGTAGGTTAATAAATTTAATCACTCACTTAATCTCTGATGCTCTTTTTCCCATTGAAGATGAATCAAAATTAGTTTCCTAAAACACTAAAAGCATAAGTTGATAACTGGTCCAACCAAGGATCCAATTGAACCGAAACTAAGATGCTAGAGGTACTAAAAACAGCTAATAACATGTTTGGAAAGGCAAAATCTCAATTTCCAATGCACTCTGATAATCAATCCTCCTCTCACATTGAATTGGTGTTTCATCAAGGTGAAATGATGAACCAAACACACCATAAACAATTAAGAAAGGAAGTTGTGTATAATTATAAACTGCATTTGGATCCTTCCCACCTAACACAAACAGCTGCATGAAAATGAGATAGATTTACATCCAAAATTTTAAGAAAAAGGGTAGGTGGGGGATTTCTGTTCTTACAGAAGCAACTAGGCAAGCACAACAGCAAATCAAGTTAGTCATGTTAGTGTGTCTTTACTGTGCAAAATGGACCTGTCTTTCTAGACTGTACAAAACCAGTCCCTGAGAGAATCCCTGCAAATATCATATCTGTCAACAACACTTAATCCACCGAGGAACTGGTTTCAGCAGTTTCATCCTCACTAAAGCTAGATGGCATCTCTGCAGCAGACCTACATCAACCTTTATGGTATTAAGAAGAGTTCTACATTCCATAGTCAACAACAAGTAGGATGAAAACGTTCAAGGATTAAGTTATTATAAACTTTAAGACTAATGTGTATGACTAATTTTACCATTAATTAACGAATTAAAATTTCAATAGTTCTTCAATAACCATTTCTTTCCACTTCTTAAATTCTTCTTTAGTGATTTTCAAATCTGGGGTGATAAGAACTGATTTTGGGAGAAGTGAAAAATTTTAACTTTTATGCAGGGTAGAATTGATCTTGGGGTGTTGGACTCAAATTATATCTTATTCACACTTTAAAAGCTGTTTGTTCCTGAAAGATAATTTAAAAAATAAACGATTACTTCTCAGAAAAATGTTGAACCAAACATGTGCAGAAGTTATTCTTCTCAACTCCAATCCAACCAAAAGCTCTAATATTTAAATTGTGAATAGAAATACTTCTAAGTAATTTACTTACAAAATTATCAGTCAAATAGGTTCTACAATAAACAGACGTGGACATGAACATAAGCTCACATAACTTCAGGAGGACCAGGAGAAGCATGTAATCACGAAAAAGAGAAAATCAAAAAGATATAAACGGCCACCTTTGATTTTTTCTTGGTTCCAGCTCAGAAACAGGTGTTTGTTTAACATCATATTGTTCAAATGGGTCAACTTTAGCTCTCTTTGCAACCTATGATGTTAATGTAGAAAAGGATAAGGACACATAGTAAAGAAAAATATCCTATGCACTACGAAAGAATAAGGCGAGTAAGTTAACTATAAAATCATGTTACCAAAAACCACAGATGCAGGAAGTTTACGCAATGCAACTAAAACTCACCATCTTTTCATTTGAAAGCACCCTAATTCCATCTGGATCATGATATTGTTTTTTTAACTTTCTATTGCCATTAAACTTCTCTTCCTGCAACAAATGCAACCAAACAAGCATGTTAAGTCGTTTGAAAGCAAAACAAATTGATGATTGCATGCAAAACACACAAAGAAATGGAAGTGTATTCACGGACCTTGGCCATCCTTTTGGTAAGCCCTTTTTCCTCAGCATTCAAGTAAATTTGAGACTTATGTATTGAATTTGAAGGCTTAGATTTTACATATTCATTCTTTTGTACATTCTTCAGATTGATGTTATCGTAGAGATGTAACACTGAATCTATCTGCTTAACAGCAACGGTATTCTCTTCATAGTGGTCACTAGGGTTGGAAGCAGAGTCTGACCTCATCCCCTCAAAACCATGCTTAGTACCCATCCTATGGTTTTTAGCACCATTATAGGCAGATGCTTCCCCAGTAGAGTCTACATACAAATCCAGGGAAGAGTTCTTGTGAGGCAAATGATTGGTAAAACTGTGAAAAGTTGGTCTTTGATTTATATGCTTGTGAGGTTTCTTATCCTGGAAATCAGGACCATGCAAAGAACCAAAGTCACTTCCTTCCATATGTGAATCTTGGGACCTTAATTTGGTAAAATATGAATCATATCTCTGCTAACACACAAGGAAAAAAAAAAGTGAGAGACCAGGCATGAACAATTAAACACTGATTTTAATAAAGAAAACACCACTCACCCTAGGCTTGTAAGATTTAACATTAAAATTCAAGTAAATGCTCAATTTATGAAGCATGTATCTTATAATTTAAACAGATCATGCTCTACTAGGATAATCAAAATAGAAGATGAATGGATTCAAAAATTCAACTTACAGAGCTACTGGATTGCTTTTTCGCAGCGGAGACTTCTGGTGAATTTGGAAGAGCAGGATTTGCAGCATAGTATCCTTCTGCCATAGTATTCACCAGATTAGAAGGGTAAGATTCTCAATCTATTCTTCAAATGACCATATGCGAGCAGAAATTAGATTTAGAGTAATGAGAGTCAGCAAAATGAAGACACATAAGCTGAGATGAAATCTCTTAAAGTAAAACGTTCAATGATCATGAACTCTCCTCACCAGAACCAGAAAAAAAAAGGTATATTGCACAAAGATGAGTACACAAAAGTCATGCACTTCCCAAGAGAAGGCATTCATTGCTGGTAACAAGTTTTCAACTTTAAGAAGAACTAGAGCCTCAACTCCTTCCATATGAGCATGATTCACCAAAACAAAACAAAATTTCTAAGGCATATCCTTCTAAAGAAAATCCAAATGCATCAATTAATAAAGCAGTTTGAGCTCTTAGCTTCTATTCTTTGTCCTCAGCCCTTGCAACCCATTTGAAAATATAATTTTATAAACCATTTATATTCTAAACTTCAAAGAAGTAGGTGTTAACATTCATTCAGGACATCAAACTGTAAAAGACATTGGCTAATGAATTGTGACATAAAGCTCCTGATTTACAAGATCTAATGTCAACGAGCAATCTTCAGACAAATGTTGAAAATTATTGTATACCACAGAGCCAATCTGATCAGATTAATTGCAATTGAACCTGTTAATATTCATATTAAGAAGGCATCCCATGTAAGTTCTCCAAAACATCTGAAACATCTAAATCATAATGCGCGACAAATAACCTCAGACTTGTTTATTTTATTTTCTAATCAAAGAAAGAACATACTTAAAGCTACCACTTCTAATAAGGAAAACAATGTGATGTGTGGCAAATATCTTTTCCACTGTCTTTTGTAAGCAACAATATTCCATTAACCCAAGGCAGCAATTATATGATTTCAACAAAAAACAATTTTGGACTTGCAAACCTAGTGAGAGTTGAAAAAATGTGATAACTGAATACATATAGCACAACCTACCATTAGCTAGATCTGTAATTTGGCCTTCAAATGCCCCTGGAGGAATTGTATCAAACTCAACACTAAGTAACGGTCCATCTTCCTGAAAATGATTTCCTAACTGCTTTTTAACAGCAGTAATAGCAACATGTTCTATCTCTCCCTTCACTTTTAAATATCCTGAAGGCTTATATCCCATGTTATTTGCACCCTTGGGATTTAGGGGTGGAAGAGATCTCTTAGGCATCAAATGACTAGAAGGCTCCATATCATATGGATCCTGTCCTTGAGGAAGCAATGGATCTTGCAAAGATGAGCAACTCTCAGACGATGTGTTATCTGTTGCACTATCATTTTCTGTATAATGATGGTTCCTGTGTGCATAGGTCATATCTGCAGCCGAAAATTCATGGTTATAGAGGCCATGACTCTCAACCTCTTTTGGATCGAGATACCTATAATCACCATGTTTAGTGCTTCCACACGAATCCTGCACTAGACCACTGCCACGATCCTGAATACCGCCGCTTGAACGATCTTGTCGTCCATTAGCACCTACTTCATCATTCAACAACTTCTTATCTTTCAATCTTCTGTGGCAAAACCATCCAGATATTTGCTTTTCTGTCAACTCTAACTCTTCAGCGAGTTCTGATTTCATTTCCTCTGTGGGATATTTGTGATCTGGAAAAAAAAAAGTGAAAAGGGAAATTCTAAAGAATCATCACTCAGCAAGATGCATAAACATTCATAAGATGTGTTAACCTACCATTATAAAAATTTTCCAATGCCGTAAGCTGGGCAGGTGTTTTGAGCCTTCTTTTCTTATTTTTCTCCATTAACAATTTATTTTCATCTGATTGCATCTCAGATGCTTCTGAGTACCAACAGAAAAGCATAAGTACATGAGTTAAGAAGATGGAAAAAATAACAACAGTTTGCAATAAAAAACACCAAGAACAAAAAAGAAGAATCTAATGTCATACCATCCACTCAATTGATAAAAATGTTATGAAATCAAACATACAGCTACATGTTTAACAGCAATGAGTATATGAAGAAGGACGTATGTATCACCAATTGAAGTCAAGTTTAAGAAGGGAAAGTTTCCCAAGAGTGAAAAAACAAAGATTCTTGTTTTGATCAAATATGTATAAGAAAATGATTTCTAAAAGAAGAGGTTTATGAATTTCAAGAGGTTTTTTACACAAGATCACTAGGAGCATGTAGTTAATGAATTTCATTCCTAAAAGCCAAGAAAAAATGTTTTCTGTGCATAAAAAATATAAAAACAGATCATAATCAGCGCTTTCTTCCAATCCTCAAAATTTTGTCAACAAAATGATTTTTAAAAATTAAGAACTTACCTGTATAAGTTAATATACATGCTTCATACTTGCATATTATTATACAACAAAACTTAAGATTTAAAGAAAATTATAAAAAAAAAGCTTTAAAAAATAGAGAAAAAAAAAGTTGCAAAATTACCAGAATTTTGCAAAGGAACAAGGGATGCAATACAAAAAGTAGATCCACTCGTAGGCATCATTTCATGACATTAACAAAGCAAACAAAAGCTGTTCCTTATTACACAAATCAAATATTTACTTCCAAATTATGACAGAAATTCAACCAAACCTAATTTCCCTTCACTTTGATTAATTATCCCAGCCCAATGACCCCAAATTCAAGACCTTGATGTCATATTAACCATCAAAACAACAACTACCCTATAATGCAAACAATTCACATCCAGGACCTAGATTCCAACCAAGCCATTCAATACCTGAATTAGAAACAATCTTAAAAAAAATATCACATAAAAAAATCCAAATTTCTGATAACACAATACCTTCCATGGTTGTGAGGAATTGTGGTGAATCTCCCTCTTGTCTGCAAGTTTTGGAGCCAAAGATGCAAACTTTTTCACCGGGTTCTCAGAAAAATGAGACCCATTTCACAGAAATCATAAGAAAACGAAAAATTAATAAGTGGGTCTGTGTGATTCATTCAATTTGACCCTTAATTCATCTTAGGTAAAAGAACAGAAAAAAAAGAGAGATAGTAACTTCTGGGGAAAGTTGAAAGCCAATGGAGACAGCAGAACAATTTCTCTTTCTCTCTCTGCTTATTTCATTTGTTTCTTCCTCCAATCAGCTTTTACATTTTCCTTTTTTTACTTTCTGATTGAACAGAGAAAATCAAGTTATATTTTCCCTTTTTCTAATTAATTGAATTTAACTGTGCTTTGTTTTTTCCCAGAAAGAATGAACGCTGAAAGAAAATTATGCAGTTTTGGACAATGCGTTCTCTTATTATTATTTTTTTTCATTTATAAAAAACTATTGCATGCACTTTTTCTTTTGGAGTCGTTCTTGAATCATGATCAAAAGTCAAAGATTTTTCTTTTGTGTTTTCGATTAGAAAATTAATGATAATAAGTATTTAGTCTATTGTTGCAATTACCGAATAATCACCAAAACATAAAACATCAATGTTGATGGTACAAAGTCAAATTTATTTTTGTATTATTAAATATTTTTTTATAAAAAAATTAAAAAACACTAGGGAAAACATAAGTATGATTGTAGATTGATAAGGCACAAATTGCTCACAAAGGGTTGGACCCCTCAAGGATTAGGATGCGAAAAAGGTTAGTTGTTTAATGTTTTCCTTTTTGTTCTTATTATAGAACAACAATTCTTTATTCTTTTTTCATGTTCTTTTGTTCATTCTTGTTTGTTCTATTCTATTTTCTTGGATTTTGAGATGTTCAATCTTGGTTAAGTGTGCATAATTCTAATTATCGAATGTGTGTGCTGGTATAGATAGAAAATGGACCAAATGAGCTTTTCTTTTAGTAAGGGAACCATCATTTCTTTTAGTTATAACTATAAAGGTTATTTGTTATTTCTAATGCTATTTCGGTGTGAGTGTTTGTTTTTTTTTTTTAATAAGAAGTCGATAATTTCAAGAAATTATTTAAAAATGGTAAGAGAGGTTTGATTCCACTTTAACTAGTTTACCCTCTCATATTTTATTATAATTAACAATAAAATCCCAAATATGTAAAAATTTTAATCGGTATTTCAAATGTGGATTTAACTATTAATGTTAGATATATTATTATTTTGTCTTCCATTTTTAACTTTTATGTTTATATGGTCTAATATGATGTAATATGATGTTAAACTAGTTAACTCAAGCATTGAGACAAAATGTTTATAAGTAAATATGTTTGGACACGTGATTTAAAGAAGTAAATAATTTAAAATGTTTTATGATCAAATTGTTTGGTAAGAAATTAAAAGAAATTAAAATTTTAGAATTTAAAAATATTTGGCTAATCATATTTTTTATTTTTTTAGTGTAAAATAGTTTAATATTAACATTAGAATTGAAAAGTTAGGTCTTTTGTGGAAGTTTTTTTTTAAGCTTTTTTTTGAAGTTAGTTAACTAAAACCAACACTAATAAAGAGGTGTTCTCAAATTTGTAGCTTATGGACGTGTTTGTTAGGGGTAACAGAGGTGACTACGTGGATAGTTGTTTTATTTTATTAGGTATTCAATATGATCTTTATGTTAAAATCATATGTATCATTTTTGTTATTGAATATGTTCAATTGAAGGATTTTAAAATGAAAAATGATATTTTGACACCGCATTTTCTCTTACTTTCTTTTGACACTCTGACGTGGCATGTGTTGTCCCATATAACAATGAAAGAGAAAACGCAGTTGTTTTGGAACACATGTGTCTCATGGGTGGAATGTTTAAGTGGTTAGCTTAGTCCAAATAAGTGGTTCGCTGTGTGTAATTTTGGAACACACACATATGTCTCAGGGGTGGTAGGTCTAAGTGGTTAGCTCAGTTCACCTAAGTGGTTCGCTGTGTGTAGTTTTGGAACACACACATGTGTCTCAGGAGTGGAAGGTCTAAGTAGTTAGCTCAGTTCAAATAAGTGGTTCGTTGTGTGTAATTTTGGCACACACACATGTGTTTCAGGAGTGGAATGTCTAAGTGGTTAGCTCAGTTCAAATGAGTGGTTCGCTGTGTGTAATTTTAGAACACACACATGTGTCTCAGGGGTGGTAGGTCTAAGTGGTTAGCTCAGTTCACCTAAGTGGTTCGCTGTGTGTAGTTTTGGAACACACATGTGTCTCAGGAGTGGAAGGTCTAAGTGGTTAGCTCAATTCAAATAAGTGGTTCGCTGTGTGTAGTTTTGGAACACACATGTGTCTGAGGGATGAAAACACTAAGTGGTTAGCTCAGTTCAAATAAGTGGTTCACTGTGTGTAATTTTGGAACACACATGTGTCTCAGGGGTGGAATGTCTAGGTAGTTAGCTCAGTTCAAATAAGTGGTTCGCTGTGTGTAATTTTGGAACACACACATGTGTCTCAGGGGTGGTAGGTCTAAGTGATTAGCTCAGTTCACCTAAGTGGTTCGCTATGTGTAGTTTTGGAACACAAATGTGTCTCAGGAGTGGAAGGTCTAAGTGGTTAGCTCAGTTCAAATAAGTGGTTCCCTGTGTGTAGTTTTGGAACACACACGTGTCTGAGGGGTGAAAACACTAAGTGGTTAGCTCAGTTCAAATAAGTGGTTCGCTGTGTGTAATTTTGGAACACACATGTGTCTTAGGGGTGGAATGTCTAAGTGGTTAGCTCAGTTCAAATAAGTGGTTCGCTGTGTGTAGTTTTGGAACACACACGTGTATGAGGGGTGAAAACACTAAGTGGTTAGCTCAGTTCAAATAAGTGGTTCGTTGTGTGTAATTTTGGAACACACACATGTGTCTCACGGGTCGAATGTCTAAGTGGTTAGCTCAGTTCACCTAAGTGGTTCGCTGTGTGTAGTTTTGGAACACACACATGTGTCTCAGGAGTAGAAGGTCTAAGTGGTTAACTCAGTTCAAATAAGTGGTTCGTTGTGTGCAGTTTTGGAACACACACGTGTCTGAGGGTGTAAACACTAAGTGGTTAGCTCAGTTCAAATAAGTGGTTCGTTGTGTGTAGTTTTACACTAAGTGGTTAGCTCAGTTCAAATAAGTGGGTGGTTCCTGTTTGTAATTTTGGAACACACACATATGTCTCAGAGGTGGAATGCCAAAAACAACTACGCTTTCTCTTTCATAGTCACGCGGAACAGCACATGCCACGCCAGAGTGTCAAACGGAAGTAAGAGAAAATACAGTGTTAAAGTATAATTTTTCTTTTAAAATGTTTTGATTGGAGTGTGATTTTTTTTTACTTTGTCAAACTTTTGGTTATGATCATATCATTATTATTTGGACTCTCATAAATAGATGACATAAATGTATGCATGTCTATTATGAAATTTTTTTAAAAGACTAGTATATGTAAGGATTGTAACAATTGTGGTGATAGATTGACTAATTTTATATGTAAAAAATATGATTACGTGATATTATATTATTTAATTAATTGTATTTTTATGTTGAACTTTTTTTATAATAGGTTTCAACTTCTTTTATTTGATTATAAAGAGTTGATTATTTTTTGCACAAAGTTGTGATTCTCATGCTTATTTTATTTATTTATTTTTAATAATACTTCTTCTTATGATAACAAATGATTAATGAGTTTTTGAAGTATTAAACTAAGATTATAATACTGTATTTTTTTTATTGTTTCGGAAATTTTTTTAAAAGAAACTAAAATTTTAGAATTTTATAAAATTAGAAAATTTTAAATTTCACTAAGAATTTGAAAATTTTCTTACTATCAAATTCATGTATTCCTTTTCAACTTGGTTTTGATAAGACAGAGTCCGTTTAAGTAAAATTAAGACACTGCGAGCATTATTTTCTGGTTGATATTGTCGAAGACATTTTTATTAATATTAATAAGTATTATTATTTTTTATTTATATTATTAGAATTATTTTCTTATATCATTATTACTTTTTGTTTGAATTAAAATTTTCTCACCTAATATTGAGAGGTTAACTTTTGTTATATATGAACTTTATTTTTTCAATTAACATTTGTCCTGCTTTTTTTATGCATGTAGTAATAATTTTTTTATCATGGACATTAATTTTATTCTTTAACCATAATTTGTTATAATTTTTTTTTCTAATGTTCATTCAAAATATGTTAAACCTACAGAGTCATTTCTCTATCACATATTTGGAGAAAAAATATAATTTATAAAGAATTTAAGATTATTCTATGTATATATTGTGTTTTTTGTGAAGAAATAAATATTTCAAGAAATAATTATCTTTCAAACCTTCAACATATATGAATTATTGTGTCCTGAAACTCAAAAGTGGTTCATACCCCAATCATATAATCCCTTACTAAACAGAAATAGCAAATCAATTAGCAAATATATAAGATCGAATGAGAGTTAAGACATTTTGTATAATTTTTTTGTGAATTAAGTAGTTTTATTAAACTATACTAAGTGTTCTAGTGTAGAACACTATGATAAGAAAATGAAGTAAAACAAACTTGGCCAACACAAGGATGGGATCATCTCATAAAAAAAGTGAATGAAAACATGAAAGTTGGAGCTAGGCAATGAAATGAGATTTATTTTCCAGTCTCGTAGAAAAAGACATCCAAGAACAATTATAAATAAAAGTTGAGGCATTCCACAAGTTACACACACTAGGTTTTTTTTTTTGGCTCAAATAAGTCTCTCTTATATGAGTGAAAAAAAAGTAATATAAAAATATTTAAATAATTAATTTTAATTTCATTTAATCTGGATTTAGAATTTAGATTTACAACCAATTACTAAAAAAATTCAAATCAATAAAAATATTTCAATTTTAATCAATTAGTATTTTTTTTTCATTGAGTTTTATCTATTATCTATGGATGACTTTAATTCTGAACACTATAATTTAAGCCACGCATAAAACAAAATTTCTATAATAAATTTTAAAAAATTACATATATTTTTAATTTCCTTAAATACGACTGTATATACTTTTATTCACTTTAAAATATTTTATATTTAACATTTTCTAATCAATAAAATGAAAAGTACTTATAATTAAAAAGAATTAGATTTTTTTAACAGATAATATAATTAAAAGCAATATTTTTATTATTTAATATAAATAAGGTAATTTATTTTTTATACAATAATTTATTTTTAAAATTATATTTATTTTTAAAATTATATTTGTTTTAAAAATAATAATATTTTTTACTTGGAATTTATAATTTGTTTTCTATATTTTAATTTTAATATTATAATGTTGAATTATCACAAAATATAAAATAATTTGCTTTATTTTATCTTCAAACTTAAAAATAATAAAATATATTTAATTTTTTTATAAATAATAGTTATATTTAATATAAAAATAATCATTACTTTCCACTTTTTATAATTTAAAAATCATATAAATTAATTCAATTAAATATGCTTTAAGTCGATGAAAATAGTGCTTACCATATTTTATATTATCTATAATTTTTTGTTTGTTTTACTTTTTAAAGATTTTTGTTAATGTTGTTTTATCCTTATTATTATATATAAATAACTTAGTTAAAAATATAAATGATTAACTAAATCATTAGATTATTTTTAAGTTAATTATTAAATAATGTAATATTTTAATATATTTTTATTTCTTTTATACATTATGGAAAATAATTTTTGCATTCTTATTTCAGAACAATTTTTTTATATATTATTGTCATTAAAATAAATTTATTATATATTATTTTATTTTATATTTACATATTTATTATTTTATGCCCAATGAATGATTAATAACAATATATATATATATATATATATATATATATATATATATATATATATATTTGGAATAAAATTATTTTGTACCAGTTTAAAATTGTTTGAAGGTACAGAACATATTTTTGATAATTTAAATAAATATTATTTTATATTATTTTTTTATTATTCTATTTATATGTGAATGCCAAGGCGACTAAACTGAGATGTAGTTATGATATAAAATAGCCTTTAAAAGGTCTAGCCTTTCCAACATTTGTTGGAGATCTATGTGATATGTGATCTAGATAAGTGATAAAGTTTACATATAATAAAGGTTATCAAACAGGGATGATACAGTATAACACATTGTATGCTAGAAAATGCATGTACCACTTTGTTATTAATATTAAGATGGTGAACATATTTTGATAGGACCAAAGTTATAGACAACTAAAAAGATTTAACATATACATGATCATAGGAGGATTGTCAAAGTAGACAAAAATAAAAAATATTATACAAATCAAACAAGTCCCTTAGAATTTTGTATTAAGTTAGCAATTAAAAGTTCATTGGACCATTGACACAATCGTAGAGAAATTAGTAGTGGTTTTATTCTTTATAATAAAAAAATACCTCTCGACATTAATAAACCATCAAATACAAGTTTTGATGAATATTGAAACTCGATCAATGATGAAGATTATGCTGGCATTCCCACAAACAAGAGATTGTAATGGTTGCCACTGGAAACAGTATCCTCAAAATCGATAATATGAAAGCCAGAAAAGGTTAAACTTTTTCTGCAGAGGACTCTCTCAAATGTTCCATTGATGAGTTGATTGATGGCACGGTGAAGATATGGGAACAACAGAAGTTAAAAAATAATTACTCACTAATAACATAATATTAAGAATAAGTTAAAACACTTAAAATTTCCTAAGTGACTTCTTAAAACTAGAAAAGAAAAAATAAACATAATTAGAATGTAAGATGTTTAAGTCCTGAAACACTTTTTTAGTATTCCTCTTTGTTTTAGGAGTTGCAAACACTATTTTTTTTTATTTTAAAGTCTCAAATATACTTATTGAAAGTGGTTTTGTGAATAGATATAGTAACTGATTTTTATATTTTGTCTTCAAGTCTCAAATATACTGATTAAATGTGGTTTTGTGAATAAATATTTTAATTGAGTTTTTGACTTGTATTAAATCAAAGTAAAGTGAGTTTTTGACTTATATTGTCACAAATTCTTTTTTTTTTTTGTTACTTCTCTTAAGAAACATAGTTTGATGTTGAAATGTTTGGTTTTTTCATGAAATACAAAATTATAGAAAATAACAATAGCAGTTTTGTTTTCAAATTCATTAAAATTTTACTCAATCACAAGACCTAATTGACAACATTTGTTGTTGTAATGAATTTCATTTCAATAGTGGATTATGTCACAATTTCTTACTTCTTCGAACTCTATGAGAAAACACTAAATTCAAAAGTAAAACAATAGTCTGAATTACTTCTCATATTATCAGTGGAACCTCTCCAATCATTGTCAAAGAAGCCAAACAACTTAAATTCTTTGCTCTTTGTGAATTTAACACCAAAATCACTCGTATCTTTGACATATTGAATCACTCTCTTGCCATCTTTGAGATGCAATTTGCTTGCATAATGGATAAACATGGACAAAATGCTTATTACAACATATAAAATATTAGGACTGCTGCAGTAGGATACATCAAGCAATCGATAACACTTATAAAGTATCCCTTGTCAATTTTATCAGCTCTATCTTCCTTGCACAAATTCTCCTTTTGATTCATAAGAGTACTTGCTTCCTTGAATTTTTCAAACTTACAACTTTTAAAAATATCCATAGCATATTTCTTCTGGCAAATGAAGACTTCATACTCATCCGGCTTAATTTTCGTTCTAAAAGTTCATTAACCCAAGATCTTTTATCTCAAAAACCTTCATAATTTATTTCTTCGTTTGAATTCTTAAACCAACCATTCATTATTTCTTGTTAGCAAAGATCATCATTGTCCCAATGTTTAACATAAAGAGTGGTCTCAAACAGGTTTTTTCTTTTAAAACTGATGCTCAATAAATGATTATCTATTATGTTGGCTCTTGGAGCTTGTTTTAACCTTTAAAGAGCCTTTTAGAGAAGATAGACCTTGTCTTTTTCTTAGTTCTTCACAAAACTTTCAAGTTATTCAACATATTCTTTACGTAAAGTACCATTTAAACATTTAAATCCTGATTTTACACCAAGTTGATACACTTTCCAATTCATTTGAGCAGCTACCGCAAGCAAAATTATTATGGTGTCTAAGCAAACAACTGGTGCAAAGGTGTTTGAGTAATTCATCTTAGGATTAGAGCGTAACCTTTCACAACAGGTCTTACCTTGTGTTTGTATATAGAACCATCAACATTTAGCTTGGTTATGTATACCTATTCTAATCACCTTTCTATCATGGGGTCAATCAACCAATTCTCATGTTTGGTTCTTCTCAATCATAAACAATTCCTTCTTCATTGTAGCCATCCAATTTTGGTCTTCCTCTAGTGCTCTAAAATCTGCAGGTTCACAAACAAAATGTTGCACATCTCATAAATATCAGACAATGGTCTAATACTCTTACATGAGCAACATATACCAATTCATATTGTTAATTTTCTTCTCTGATTATTGAAGCAGGGAGCTTAAACTATGGGTCTGGCACAGTTTGATTTTCTTCTTTTGTCTCATCCTAATTCCACTCTTTATCGTGGATATTTGTACTAAGTGGATATCTGTACTAACAACGATACCTGTGGCTGAAAATTTTATAGGCTTTTCTAACAATGCTATAGCCTATAAAGATGCTTGATGATGCTCTTTTATTAAGCTTGTCACACTTATTCTGTGGAACATGAGTGAAACACAAACATCCAAATATTTTGAGAAAATTTAGAGAATGTGTGTAACCATACTAAGTTTTATATAGTGTATGATCATTGACTGCTTTTGTACGGAGTCTATTTTTCAAGAAAACAACAATATGAGTTATTTCTGCCCAAAACTTCTTAGGTAGATTCTTCTCATGCAACATACCTCTAGTTATTTCTAAGATGTGTTTGTTTCTTCTTTCACTTACCCTGTTCTGTTGTGGAATATAGGTGGTGGTTAATCGATGCTCAATGTCAGCTTCCTCACAAAATAAATTGAAAATTTTTTATATGTACTCCTTGTCATTATTAGATCTTATATTTTTAAATTTGGTTGTCACATTGATTCTTCACTAATTTTTTGAACTTCCAAAATACACCAGCAACTTCTGACTTATATTTTAGGAAAAAAAATTCAACACATTCTTGTAAAGTCATCAATAAAAGGTAACATAATATCGATTATCTATTAATAAAGGAGTTTTTTAAGGTCCATATATATCTGTGTGGACTAATTGTAGCTTACAAGTGGCTGTATTTGCTAAATTTGAAAAAGACTTTATTTTTTGCTTTACAAGTTTTGTAGGTTCGTATGTGATCATCAAGTTTTGGAATATCAACTACTATTTCTTGGACTTCATTTGCAGCAGCCCTTGGTGGTGATAATGTCTGAATCTCTTGTGTCAAACTTGTGTGATGTTTTCTTAATTGGAAAAGCAGTTTGCTCCTTCTCCAATATTTAGAGGAAAACTTTTTCCTTTCATTTTTACTTTTAAATGTCTTGACCAATTGTATCTGTAATCAAGCAAAGGTTGTCTTCAAAAGTAACTTTGAAGCATCTTTCAATCAATTGGCCAACACTTAACAAATTTTGTTAAATTTTTGCTCAAAAAGAACATCAAGGATAAACTTCGTACTTGAACAATTAGCTATTGCAACAATTTCCTTATCTTTGACTGAAATATAATCAGCATAGCCTACTCTAACTTTGGTGATGTTGGTTGACTTTAAATCTTTGAAAAACTCCTTGTCATTGGCCATATGATTGGTACACCCAATGTTTAAATCTTTAAATTAGTCTGTTATCAGTCTCCTCGTTGCTTGCAAAACAAAAAACGTAACCATAAAGAGTTGATATTCCTCCTCTTTGATCAACAACCTTAACTTCTTCTTGCTGCTAATTTTTGCTCTTGCATATGACTACTTCATGTCCTTTTGATTGTAATTGATGCATATAACATCTGGTAACTTCCAACACCTAAATGGAGGATATCCCATTTGGTCAAAATGCTGATAAGTTGGGTAGTCTTTTTTTCTTACCCTTTCGTTTGTTGTAATTATTTACATTGATCTCATTGCTAGTTGGATTCTTAACTAGTTGATTGCTAGTTTTTAGCTTCTTGCAAGAAGAGCACCTTCAACAACATGATCTTCCCTCATCAATCTTCAATGTTCTTGGCCTTACAAGGCATGTAGTACTTATATCAAAGTGATTTTAAACAGATCTTTTGTGTTCTCTAATGAAATAATACTTTTCTGTCACTGTTATAGAATTTCATCAATAATTTTAGAATTTTCAAAATCCTTATCCAATAGCCAACAGCCATATCTTGTTGGCAATATCCAACAATTTATTTGAGTATTCCTTGATTGTCTTAAAGTCTTTCATCTTTTAAAGTTTAACTCTCTTATTAAATTTAGAATCTGCATGTTTCGAATTCTTTCATCTCGAACATAGTTCGCCTTTAGATAATCTCAAGTTGATTTTTTCTAATTTGAGTGTCGTGATCCTTATAAAGATGGTATTAGATACTCCAACAAAAATTGCATAATTTTGCATTAACTTTTTATTTCTTTTTTGCCTTATGATTAAATATCTGAGTCATGGTGGGATTGGTGGAGAGTAAAAGGATTTTACAATCTTCCTTAATAGCTTTCCAGAGATCTAGATCTTCTAGGTAAGTCTCCATTTTGACAAACCAAAATTCATAGTTTTTTTCCATAAAACTAGAAGAGCTGCTTGGGAAAAACTTGCTTGAAAGTACGTAATATAAGAAAAAACTCTATGATACCAATTGTTAAAAATCATCAAGAACATAATTGTAATATATATATATATATATATATATATATATATATATATATATATATATATATATACTCTTAGTTAGGTAAGTGGTTAGTCATTTTTAGATAAGTGGTTAGTCATGTACAATTTTACATTTGACGAAATTATCCTTCCGTATACAACACAAGCAAATACATTCTCTCTTTTGCACGTGACATGTAGGAGTATCAAATGGAAGTCGCTGATGGGACCCACGTGACAAGTAGGAGTGTCAAATGGAAGTTATGTGAACAATGGTGTCAAAGTATCATTTTTCATAATAACATGGTCTTAAAAATAAGTCAAAACATAGTAGTCTTAAAAATAAGTCAAAACTTTTTAAGATTACGAAAGTAAACACTTAGACATAAGATGTTTAAGTCGTGAATCACTTTCCTAACAATCAGATATTTCAGTTCCACCTGAAGTTTCTATATCTTCTGTATCAGAGACCAAATTTAATAATGATTTTACCTTCTCGTAATGGTTTTGAACATATTCAAACTGCTCCCTCAGAGTCCAAGATTGTCCCAGAAGAAGTTATCTGGTTTCAAAAATTCATCAAATAGTTTAGAGACTAGTTCAACAACTGCCGAAATAGCAGTGATCAGATTGATCTGGATTCTTCAGTTGAACGGAGAATCGAGTCTGAAAAAAACATGGCAAATTTGCCTGCATCAGACATTTTTCGGAAGGATGATAAAATTGTTCCAAATGATGTTTATGTGGTTTCTAATAACCAAACATATAAACACCTAACCCATTTGGTAACTCCATGTGAGATATTCTCTAAAACTGCTTTATCTTCTGATAATACCCATACTTCTAAAGGTATGAATGTTCAAGATGTGGTTACCCGTAGTGATACAGAAAACTTTGAAGAAGATGTTAATGTTATAGGGGAGATGGGTTCTAATCAAGAAAGTATGCAGTGTGAAAGAGACAGAGATTCTCACACCAATGTTGCTGAGAAGAAAGAGAAGTTATTCTATTATCAGGCCTCTGATGTAGGTATTCAGATGGACAAAGAGACTTATAATATTGAGGCAGTTTGTCAAGCTGACATTTTTGCACCTGATCAAAGTTGTAACTCTCTTGAGGAAGAAGTTCAAGACACAAGTAAGGATTTACCTGCAAACATCAGTGAATCAGAAACCATGGCTACTGTTGTGCAATCACCTGCACCTTCTGTTAAAGGTAAAAGACAAAAAGGGAAAACTTCACATGTGCTGGTGCATATTCCACTTCTCCTAATCCTTTTAACTCAACAGATTCACCAAATGATCAAGGTGGAAATTCAGGAGGATCATCCATGGAAGCTGTCTTACCACAGTTTTCTGCTCTCTGCAGGAGATGATGGGCTAGTTGTTAAGCATGCATAAAGAAATGCAAAAGCAGATGAATGCAATGGTTTCTGTTCTGAAGCTGAATCTTATGAGTTTACAACTCTAATGTGTATTCCTGGAATCATACACTAGTGATACTACAATTCAGTTACTTAATCTTCCTGGAATTATTGAAAGTGCTTCTGGAGGCAAGGGACGAAGGAGACACAGCTTTTTGCTGTTGCTAAATCTTTAGACATAGTGTGGATGGTTATTGATGCTTCCAAAAGTGAGGGCTATAGGCAGACATGGAAGTTGTGGGCTTGCAGTTAAACAAGCCCACAATTTAAAATTACACTTAAAAATAATTTTTAATTAAAAATTAAAAATATCTTAACTATATATCAGTATTATAAATATTTTTTTATAAACAAGAGTTTTAGAATTTTTTCTAAATAATAATAAATAAATAATATTTTTATTTTTAAAAAATATATTGATTTTTCATAGTCATAAAAATTAAAACTTTTTAATTTTCTATTTTTTTTATTATTTCATCAGAGTGACGTCTATTTTTATTTTCGTAATTCTCTTTCACGTTTTTTTATATTATTATTTTAATTTGAGTGTTTTATTATTATTAGTCCATTATCTAATTATTCTAAATTAATTTTATTATTGTATATTATTATTCTGCATTCATGCTGCATGTTTCTTTATTTGAAGGCTTAAAAAAGTAGATTGAGAAATTGAAGTTTATTTTAACTTTTGTTCCTTTTGTGTGCATCAATATTAGGTAATAATAAAAAAATTTAGAATTAGTTGTATTGTTATTTAATCAATTTTTCTCTTATGAATGCTTAATTGCTTATTCCATATCCTTTTATCAAATTATTATGTTATCTTTTTTACTAAAAATTTGTTAATTTAAAAGTTTGTAACCTAACAAAGTAATAGTCTTTCACTTTATTAACATAACAAATTGACCAGTTTTCCATATATGACTATATAAATATATATTATTAAGCTTCTACACTTCACGGATTGTACCTTAATTCTCAATTACAAGATTAATGAATTGATCTCAAAATCATTTTATTTCTTATTTATTGATTAAATTCAAAATAATTTGTGCAGATTTAAGAAAGAGCATAAGAAGTTTAGAATTTATAAATTAAATTTAAACACGTAACAAAAGGCAAAACCATAAAAAGGCATAAGGAAACTTGAGACTTCAAGACAAGATATTACGATTAAATTCATTTTGTTAGCAATTAGATTTTATTTTTTTAACTTAGTCTCATTTTATATACTTATATTTAGTATTATATATATTATAATTTTAATTTTATATAAAAATATACAAATATGTTAACTAGAAAATATGAACCAGGCTATTCAAAACTTGAAAAAATGAGAAGAGTTGAGGCTTTAATTGAATTAGCTATGAATAAATTTATAAAAATAAACAAACAAATGAATTAGAAAATATAAGTAAGTGCTCTTTGAGTGGACAAGATAACAGTATAGGTATAAGCAAAAACAATAATAAAGAAGTAGTCAACGAACATAATAATTTTGATTCTCAAACTTGTGACAACAACGAGGAAATTACAAGACTAAATAATTCTACTATTAAAAATATATATGATTTAAGTCAATAAAAGAATATTGATACGAAATTGAAAGACCTATTAATAGAAAATGATATTTTTAGAGTAACTGATGCAAATTATTTTATTAGTTCAAAAAATGCCTTATTTTTTTAATTTACTTTAGGCTTCTAGAGTCTTGAGCCGCCACTAAGCATCTCGTGTTCAGATGTTTAGTATCAATCTTATCAATATCATAAATGATTTGAAAGTGTGTATATTTTGAAGGTGACACCGTAAAATTTGTATATTCTTTAATTTAAAATTTACTATACAACATAATGTAATGTACTAGTGATAGGACACTTGTTACATTCAACAAATTTACAAATTTATATACTAGTATCTTCGTATGCACCATCTTTCTTTTAAATAAAAATGTTTTATAGTTTAGGTTTCTTAAATGTGAGTGAGAATGGACTCACTTGAGTGATAAATTTTAGCTTGAGTAAAAATTTAGGAGAGAAGGTTGATTTTCGGTTTTCATTTTGCTTGAGTGAAAATTTATTTGCTTAAGAAAAAAGATGGAATCCATGGTGCCTTTGTCTCTTGCTTGGGACACCACCCACTTTGGAAAAGCCCTAAGTTACTTTCTTTTTCATTACCTCTGGGCTGTAGGAAACAACTTCAACTTAGTTTCTAGTTGAATAGATTGCTTGAAAATGCTTGTTCTTAGGTGCTAATGTTCGGGTATATGCTTGTATTGTTAGTCTTGTAGCTAACTCATAACAATAGTATCATCCATATTCCATATTTGATGAGTAGCTAACTTCATTCTTCATATGGGATTTTGATTACACTGATGGGTTAAAGAAAGTCACAAAACATGTAATGATATATAGCAACATGTCCTGTGTTGTTTATACAACAATGTGTGTCTCAGTGTATAGTGGGTGACTTTTGCTAAAACATAATAGTACATTTCTTTTCTCTCTTGTGTGCCCTTTGTTTCTCTCTTTTCTCACTCCGTTCTCACCTTTAAATCTTATATTTACGGTTATTAAAAGCATATAAAATCAAATTTATTAGTACTAAATATATCTTTAAACTGAAAGAAAATTGATTGAAAGAAAAAAAATACTTAAACTTACAAGCAAGTGCCTTACCCGTAAATACACGATCGGTGTAAAGTGTATGTGGATACGAAAATTCTTGGAGAGAGGTATGTTCTTAGTTCTGACCATTTAAAAGACAAATGGGTTGAGAAAGAAAAATCCAAAAAAAAAAAAAAATCAGAAATGGAAAAGTAGTCGACTATGAGGTGTTTCGGAAAGTTGACTTGGGATTTTGTTTCTATTTCCATCACTCGTTCTCTCCTTTAAACACATTTTGTAAGTTACTTATGATATGAGAAGTTTGAATCCGAAAAAAGTAAGATTGGCATTGAGTTGTTGTGATGAACAAACACTATCACCACACTTCCTAGCTTTGTGTTGACTATTTCCAATTTTGTTTTTTTTTTGGGAGGATAGAGTTTTTTTTTTTTTTTTAAACATGAATTATTTCACAAATAGATTTGGCTTGTAAAATTTTCTTTGTAAAAAATTAATTTATAAATCTTCAATATATCGTTATTTTGTTATTAAAAATATATTTTGTTATTATTAAAAAAATAAAATGTGTTATATTATTTAAATTAAAATTTCAAAAATATTCGTTAATATATATTAATAATAAGTTTATATGTAAAAAAAAAAAAAAAGCAAATGGCAAAAATTTTAGGTACATTTCTTTTATTTAAATTTAAAATATGTATTATTAAATCTTTTTTTATATAAAAACTAAACTGGTTTTTGACATTTTATCAGTTTTTGATCGGCTTTTAGCACTTTTGATAAATTTTTCTTAATTAAGTTTGAAGTGACTTAAATATTTGGAAACTTTAATTGACTTTTTATTAAATTTTTTATTGTATTAAATGTTAAAATGTTTTTTTAATTTTATCTAAATATTTCATTGTTTGATTTTATTATTAATAGATGATGTGATAGTTATTCTTATGTCTCCAACTCGTTTCATTTCTTCTTAGTAAAAGTTGAATGACAAGTTGGAAAAGATTGGAAAAGGAAAGAATGAGTTGAAGAAGAATGACGAAAGTAATGATTATATAATTCTATTAATAAAAAATCAAATAATAAGACATTTAAATAAAAATAACAAAATTAGTATTCAATAAAATGAAATTTTTTAATAGATAATCAATTAAAAATATCCAAAATATTAATGACTAAAAATAAACCTCATCTTATAATTTATTTAACTAATTATTTATTTGTTATAAATTTTAATTAAATAAAAATAAATCTTTATCTTGTAGAATATAAATATTGAGATTTTATTTTATATATTCCTAATTAAGTGGATAAACTTACTCTAATTTAAGTAACTTTCATTATTATATATCGTTTATACAATACTTTATGCTATAAACATGAGTTAATTTGGAAAGGTTTATCTTTTGACCCTATTTCATATATATCATTGATCATAGTCATGCTTTATACTAACTGTTAGGTATCCAAGTGTGAGTGTAAGTTTCACATTGAGTAAAAATGAGTAAGTTGAGAAACATATAAGAAAGAAGACCTACAAACCTAATGTCTTAAGGTTTTGGGTTGAAAGTGCTGTCATTCCATTATGTAGGTTAGGCTCTTGTCTCATTCTTGTTTGTCTCCCCAGTGTTTCTCCCCTGCTCGATGGGAGTGTACCAATGTAGAAGAGGGACTCTCACTTGAAGGGAGATTGTTAGGTATTCAAGTGTGAGTCTAAGTCCCACATTTAATAGAAATAAGAAAGTGGAGCAACATATAAGAAAGAAGACCCACAAACCCAATGCCTTAAGGTTTTGGGTTGAAGGTGGTGTCATTCCCTTGTATTGTTGGGCTCTTGTCTCATTCTTTTTTGTGTACAAGTGAGGGTTATTTGTTAGTAAGCTACTCGTATTTGAAAACTTCTACTCGATGGGAGTGTACCAATGTAGAAGGGACTCTCACTTGAGGGGAGGTTGTTAGGTATCCAAGTGTGAGTGTAAGTCTCACATTGAATAGAAATGAGAAAGTGGAGCAACATATAAAAAAGAAGACCCACAAACCCAATGCCTTGAGGTTTTGGGTTGAAGGTGGTGTCATTTTGTTGTATGATTGGGCTCTTGTCTCATTCTTGTTTGTCTCTCTGGTGTTTTTCCCTTTAGGTTTTTTTCAGCAAGTGGTATTAGACCGATGGTTTAGTGGTAACCGGCTCAGAATGAGTGAGGTACTCGTGTTTGAAAATGCTTCCGCTCGATGGGAGTGTACCAATGTAGAAGGGACTCTCACTTGAGGGGAGATTGTTAGGTATCCAAGTGTGAGTGTAAGTCCCACATTGAATAGAAATGAGAAAGTGGAGCAACATATAAGAAAGAAGACCCACAAATCCAATGCCTTGAGGTTTTGGGTTGAAGGTGGTGTCATTCTGTTGTATGATTGGGCTCTTGTCTCATTCTTGTTTGTCTCTTCAATGTTTTTCCCTTTAGGTTTTTTCCAACAAGTGGTATTAGAGCCGATGGTTTAGTGGTAACCGACTCAGAATGAGTGAGGTACTCGTGTTTGAAAATGCTTCCGCTCGAGGGAGAGTGTATCAATGTGGAAGAGGGACTCTCACTTGAGAAGAGATTGTTAGGTATCCAAGTATGAGTCTAAGTCCCTCATTGAGTATAAACGAGTAAGTTGAGCATCATATAAGAAAGAAGACCCACAAACCCAATGCCTTAAGGTTTTGGGTTGAAGGTGGTGTCATTCGCTTATATGGGTTGGCTCTAATCTCATTGTTGTTTGTTCTCTCCGTGTTTCCCCCTCTAATCCAATATCATCACCATCAATCATTCTTATTGTTATTTATGACTAAATATCATTACCACAAAACAAAGTGATTTTAATACAAAAGAGTACCTAGTGATTTTAATACTTTTAATCTAAAATGTGATAAATATAATGTTTAAACTTTTCTTAAGTTATTGAAAATCTTTTAAAGCTTCTAGGTGTTCTTCTTGTTTAATCTACAAATTTCTTGAAAGCAAATAGTTACATATAAAGGAAGCTACCTTAGTGATCATAGGGGTAAGCTTTAAATCAGAGTTTTTCTTTATAGATGTTTTTAGAGAAATATGGTGTTGCATTAGAAGTTCTTTTATTGCATGTAAATGATAAATCCTTCAGTTTAACAAGGATAAGTTTTGTTCCATGTATGTATGATGTTTTCAGTTGTGTGTAGAATCTGAAGAATTTTTATTGAATATGTATATGATGTTCTTTAGTTGTACGTAAAATCTAAAGAACTTCTATTACATATGTATGATATTCCTTAGTTGTACCTAGGATTTAAAGCTCATGTTTCACATGTAAGTTGAAGTCTCTTCCATTATACATAGAGTCTAAATATCAATGGTATGGGTGGTTGATGTTCTTCAGGTACCTATTTAGTTTGCAGTCTTTGCTTTGCACTTTAAATTAGAGTTATTCTTTATAGTCTTTATTTTCTTTTAATCTTAAAAGTAAAGTAAATTTATTGATGTTCCTAAAAGGAATAATTCTACAAAGTGGGGGTATGAAAGTGTTTCAAAGTTCAAGGGAGATAGTTTCATTTTTGAAAGTGTCTATGTGATGGTGTAGGAGGTTTCATTTGAGTTGCCAAGTAATAGTATTGTTCAAGTCACTCCAGTGAGTGTTTCGTCAGATATCCTCGCTTCAATGAATTTTAAGGTGCTTAAGCAAAGGTTTCGTCTAAGTCACTATAGTGAGTGTTTCATCTGATATTCTTGCTCAAGTGAATTTTGAGACACTTAAGTGAAGGTTTTATTTGAATCACTGTTTGTTTCGTTTTATAACCTTGCTCCAGTGAATTTTAAGGTGTTTGAACATAGGTTTCATTTGAGTCACTATAGTGAGTGCTCCGTTTACCCTTACTCAAATGAATTCTAAGACACTTGAGCAGAGATTTCGTTTGAGTCACTCCAACGAGTTTTTCATCTGACACATTCACTCAAGAAAAGTCTACTTTTTTCTAAGTGACTCTAATGAGTGTTTCGTCTGATATCCCTTGCTCAGTGGTATTGTATTCGCTAAAGAGAAGATATGTCCATGCCCCTATTTATGTTTTTTTTTTTTTGTTTTTTTTTATATATTTAAGTCATGTGCATATATGATTTTATGTAGAAATATTTAATTGTATGCTTGGATGATTTATTGCCTTAATTCAAGTGAAATGTGATAAGTATTTACATGGAATGGAAGTGTGAATGACATATATATGTGTAATGTGTGAATTAAATTCATTAGTCTTGGATAATTTGTGAATTTGCCTTAATTCAAGTGAAATGTGATAAGTATTTGCATGGAATGGAAGTGTAAATGACATGTATATGGGTAATGTGTGAATTAAATTCACTAGTCTTGAATAATTTGTGAATTATAGTATGATATGGTGTATTAATTATTGGAATCTATGAAAGAGATCCTTGGCTTCGCTGATGGCTTGAGTCACATAGACTAAAATATAAAGTGATAAGCAACTGAAGGGGAGTTTATTATACATCTAGCACGAAGTGAGTTCCATATTCTAGATACCTTAAACTTACCTTGTACGTATAAAGTCAAAGTATGAAATTCTTGTATGGAAATGATAGTAGTCTCTGATAGAACTTACTTAATACAGGTCTTTTAGAAGACATCAATAAATATTTTGTGGAGAATATTCTTAATATGTGGATCCATGCATAAAATTTATATATATGCATATGCATACACATATAATGAGATTGATTGTAAATTTTGTTTTAAATGTAATAATATAGAATTCTAGCATCTTCATATTTATTTTGCTAGCTTACCTTCATACTTATTTTTTATATGTGACTTGCTATAAATATATTATGTACATGAGTAAACTTAGGTACAAAATCTAAAGTTACATCTGATGACGCGTTTAAAAGATTGTAGAAGCCAAACCAGGACATTTTTTTGTTATAAACAAATCATATGTGTATACATTTTATGTTAAGTTCAATCTAGTATTAAGAGTATAAGTTATTGCACATACTCTCTGTTAAATCTTATGTCCCTGGTAGATTTTTTTTCTTTTTTATGAAAGTTGGATAGTATATAATAATCTTACTCACCTCGTAAATCATTATGTATAATAAGTTTAGACTTCATAATTATTATCCTAAAAATTAAATCAAGAATTTATATTTAAATTTGCAATATTTTTAGAATTTAACATTTAAACTTATAAATTAATTTTCTTTATAAAAATTTCCAAAGCCAACTTGTCAAAGTCCCTATTTTAGTTATTAATATTTTAAAAAATTTTAAAAAAATTTCATAAATATCGTCTAATGATAGTCGTTTAGACGATTATTTCATAAAACAAGAAAGTTGTTAATATCTTGTTCTTAAGTTCAAATTTTGTATGATAGTATATATCATACAGAACTTCAAGCTTTTAATATATTTACTTAAACAAGTTCAAATTTTAAGCACTTTCTCCTAATTTGCTAAACAAACACTCATAGTGTTATTTATGAAGCCTTCGAGGCATATAAAATCCGAACAACGTTTTAGCACAATGTAATGTGTCCTCTATCATGTTTTTCTTGAGATCCTAGAGGAATATAATCTTTTGCAAATCTATTTATTGACGGTGAGCAACTTCAACTCACTTGGATGTCCTTTTTGTGTTTGACAAGTTTGATAGTGTACTATTCACTAAATGCACTCCATGAAACTTTAAATTCTTTTTTTTCTTTATGTAACATCCTTGACAGCTGACAATACTTATCTCCCTAAGTAGTATAGCCTTTTACACTGAAAACATGGTAAAAGTGCCACCATGGCCAAAAACTAGGTTATAGTTGAATAGTTCTTGTGTTAAGTTGTTTTTGAATAAAACAACTTTAGCTCTATATCCAATAGATCACTTGATGTAACTTGTGCTTGATTGGATCTCCTTCACATACGAAAGAAATAAATGTTTCTTGCAACATAAAATAAGTATATAGATATTCTAGAAATATGAGATAAGCTTAAACTATGCATAAATGCCTTATTAGACATAAAGTAAGACTATAAGTATTGTATTGTCTAATAGGTGAAATACTTGTGTCTTTCATGAATTGTTGTTTGAACGAAATATTTAGTTTATAGATGAAGCATACTATTGGAGATCCCACATCGACTAGAGATGATGTTTTCCAATAGTTTATAAATAGGTGTAAACCCCACCTTACAAGCCAATTTCGTAAGGTTTAGTTAGGCTTAGAATCCTCTTTTTTGTATGGTATTAGAGTTTATCCTAGCAAGGTTGTTGGACCTATCAGGTCATTTGCTATCGGGCCGCTATTGGACCATCCTTACATATAAGTTTCACGCTCGAGTTGAGTCTCAGCATGAGGGGGTGTGACCTTTCAATAGTTTATAAGTGGACCTTACGAGTCGGTCTTGTAAATTTGAGTGAACTTGGTGGATATTAAATGAGTTAGACTTTTTGTGAGAGAATAAAATTTTTTTAGAAAAACAAAATTTTTCAAATGAAATAAAACTAAAAAGATATAAAAGATAAGTCTTTAATGTTGATGGGTAAACTAAGTGTTTATATTAATGAACACTTGAAATTAAGACTAAAAATAATTAAATATATTTCCTAAAAACTATTTGATTCAATAAAATTAAGATTTGTGTGTATGAAAGAAATTTTACTAATTTTAAAGTTGAATAGAGTAATAGATGAGAGAGAATTCAAAGGATTATATGAAAAGAAAAAGAATTACGAAACAAAGGAGAAAAAATATTTTTTAATTATTTAAAAAGTTAAGAACACTTTAATGATTAAAATAAAAACAAGTATAAAAATAAAAATAAGTATTAGAATAAAAATGTAAAAAAACACACACACACACATATATATATATATATATATATATATATATATATATATATATATATATATATTCATCCTTATCCATATCTTATCAATATATATAATTTTCTTTTTAAATTAAAAACGAATTGGAACAATACAGTAAACTACAAGTTTATTTGGCATCCTATTATTCATGTCACCCATGGTTAGTCGTCACACGTGGGAAAAGTTTGGTTTAGAAAATAGTTAATAGCTTGGTCATAAACCAGCAACATGTTTAAATAACACCCACCTATTCCAAACGAAACTTGTGGTCTCGAGTGACTAACACTATCCAGAAACGCCTTCTATTCATTTTCAAACATTAATAATTGAATAATTGGTTTCAACTATAAATGTTAAATTAATCAATTTGGCACGATACCCACATCTCAAAGCCTAACTAACTAATTAAATTAAATTATTACAATTTCAAAGCTCCAGTCTTCCTCAGGAGTCAACGAATAATTCAAACTATGCCTCTCTGGGTGATTTTAATTGGATGTTATATATAAAGAAGTAAATAAATTTATGGTTTGCTTTTTCTTCTTGAATGAGTTTATATATATAAAAAGCATAGTAATTCAACGTAATTAAATATGCATAATACGTGCTTATAAGTACGGTTTGTTGATTCAAGAAACACAAAGGTAGTTCAATGTAATTAATTAATAATCATATAAATTGAGTAATACGTAACTTCTGTAGTCAAAAGTAAAGGTTCAATAAAATTTAAGCCGAAATAACTTTTATATTACCAAATATTTTTCTTCCCTCATACAAATTCTCTTAAAACTATTGTTATAAAACAATTCTTTTTAAGTTTTTGTTTTAAAAAATTGTATCATTTTAGTAGAATGTGGACACTCATGTTTGTTGGTGTCTGACACTGTTAGTAATATATGCAAGCGATATTAACTTGTTAATTGTTTATATATTTATTTATACAATTTTATCTTTAATATCATAGCGTTATGATAATTATTTTTATCATGAGAAGACGTGATAGCACTTCTACTTCCACTAGTTAAATAATAAAAAAATATTTTTTCAAATATATATATATATATATATATATATTAACAATTTTCCTTATAAAATAAAAATTCAAATTTACTTTTAGTCCTCTTTATCTTAAAATTTTAAATTGATCTATTTAATTTTGTAATTTGAAAAAAAATATTTTAATCACTTCGTTACATGAAGTTAAATTAACTTTATCCCTTTTCTTTTATTAATTTTCTCTTCTACACAAACAGTGTCAAAAGTTACTTTATTTTGATGTCTAATTTAAATAATATTATAACAAATATTTTCAGAGTATTGTTTCTCAGTTAAATGTTTAAGTATAAATGTTAGAACATTAATATTAATTTATAATTGGCACCATGCTCTTTAATTTCTCGCATATACCAATCCATAATTAATTGTATAACAACTCAAACACAATCATATTCATCAATAGTTTTTATTTGAAGAAAAAAAAGGTTGAGTACTCTCTTTGATTGAAACTTAGGGTTGTCTACCATATTTAATCAGAACAAATGAAGTAAAGTTTTAATATTTCCTTAACCCAATACAAGATGGACCCTAATATTAACAATTAAAAAAATCCTAATTAATTATAATATTTTTAATTTTAAAATATCATTAAATTTGAAATGATGATGAGAATATAGAAAAACCACAGCTAAATAATAATATAACATACATACCTTACATTATACCATATATTATGATGAGTCAAAAGTTCTTTCCAAAACATTTCTATTTATTCATTTCTTATCTAATAAAAGAAGTCAATGATTGGAATATACAACTCACTAAAAGACTTGTATTAAGTTGTCAATAAATAAATAAATATATAATTGTATTAAAATGAAAAAAGTTGAAATGCACAAAGATATAGTTAGAAGGAAAGAGGAAAATCTTTTGTAATCTATTGGTCAACTTTGTGATCACCGGCTTTTGTTTTCCGTCAAAACACGCACCGTTTCCTTAAAAATCTTACGTATGTTCCTTCGTCATACCAATTGTGTTAGGAATAACATAATCATCACAAATAATTACTTTTTTTTTTTCCAAGTTGTATGAGAACTTAAGGAAATAAATAATATATTTTTTGCAATTCCACCTTTTAGATTTAGCTAAATATACGTGGGGGTTGTTTCTTATAAGTACTTTGGTAGGTTCTCTAAATAAAGTGCTTTAATAAGTAGATATATTTTTGAACATTATCAAAGTGAGAAAGTGCTGATCGAAGAATTAAAAGTAAAAAAATAAAATAAAAATTTCTAAATTGATGGAAGAATGGATGGAGAAATATATTATAAGAAAAAAGTTTAGTATTTGACGTTATCTATAAACCTCCTTAAAAAAAAATTTTGATGTAATTTTTAATAAATATTTATATTTATTTTAAATTTTGGATTTTGTTTTGTTCATAGACTTTTGAACACACACTTCATTTTTATTCATATAATTCTGAACTTTAAATTGTAGAAAATACCGAATTCTATCTCTATTATAATTTTGTGACGGTAAAAGACCGTAATTAAAAGTTAAACTAAAACATAAAAAAACCAATTTTATAAATCTATAAAAACCAAAAGTGCAATTTTTTCCTAAATCTTTAACCAATTTAAAAGAACTGTTAGTCAAAATCCATGTTAAATTAACTATGTAGAATTTATCATGTTGGACTTCTTATACAAAAAATTAATTAGTCCATTTTATCCATGTCCATAAGCCATTTGTCTTATCTGAATCACTTAAAAAGTTTCCATAGATTTCTTCTGAGAGGAACAATTTCCATAGTTGTTATATACCATCTATTTTGTTGACCACGGTAAGTTGATATATACCAGAAGAATATTCGAGAATCCTTTGTCTTCTTTCTTCATTTAGTTAGAACCTTCGATCATAAATGTCTAAATACATGGATCACACAGTAGGAAAAGTGGAAAACCCCAACGTAAACATCGAAGAATAAAAACATAATAAAGTTTTAATTTCCGAGTTTGAATATTTTATTTTTTGTCTCTCAGCCAATAATTTATATGTGCTTCTGAAACTGACCAAACATTATACTCGTGAGAATCAATGTTAGGTATGCCATGGTGTCTCAAGATAAACCTAGAAGAAGCCACCATCATCATCATCATCATCAATAGTTTGAATAACATTAGAGTCCAAGATCTAGGTTTAACAAACCCTAATCCTTATGTGTTAGTTCTTCAACAAAGAAAAAATGAAAACCCTTTTGTGATTGTGGCCAGTCTAACACAAGAGTGTACCAAAGAAACAAAAAAACAAATCAAAATGTTCAAAGCCGGCATGGCTGACCAGACCCCACCGACCCTTCCACGCCTTTCACAAACAACCCTAATAGACTGCATCAAAGTCAAATTTATTCAAAGTCAGCAGCCATTTCCTTCTCCATGAATATATATAATATATCATCCCTTTTCTATAATATTCATCATTCTCAACACACACCAAAACAACACAACCTTATTCTCTCAAGATTTGTTCTACCTAGTTCAATGGGAAATGCAGCTGTCACTCCATGCTTTCACCAAAAGAATTCATCAGCATCATCGTTGTCATCGAAACTTATATTCTGGGATGGTAGCACGAGATGTCTGAAGGGTAAGCACATTGCTGGGGACATCATGTTTGAATTCCCAGATAAGGTAGTTTTCCATGCAGATTCCTTCTTCATAGGGCACCCAGTTCCTGCTCTAGCCTTAGAGGATGAGCTGATGGAAGGTGAAGCCTATTTTGTTCTCCCCATTCAGCTCTTCACATGCAAAACCCTTTCTGTGTCTTCACTTTTGTCCTTGGGATCATCATCCCCTAACAAGGCCACTATGAAATTTGGGGAATGTGCTTTTGAGTACTTGAAAGGGTCCAATGGGAGGGTGCTGATAAAGGTCATGCCTCAGTTCATTACAATGCTCATCAATAGAGGTAAAAGATGCTCCCCCACAACCACTCACAACAGCTTTCTGTGCAGCACTCCTGAGTTGAAAAAACACTATCAAATGCTTGTGAAGCCTAAGGACCAGGTTTGGTCACCTAAGCTTGAAACCATTTCGGAGTACAAGGTTAGGTCTTCACCATGTAGATTTATAGGTTTAGAAAGGAAGGAAAAGGAAAAGGAAGAGGGTGTGTCTTCTAGATAGTTTTCTTTTATTTCAGTAGAGAGTTTGAAATTTGTACACTTATATATTCATTACAATAGATACTTCAACCAGTTACGGCACCAGTTTTGTTCATAGTTTTGTGGAAATGATATGATGATGAAAGTTGTTTGAAAAGTAGTCAAAATTGATGTACTGAAATAAAGCTTGAAAGACTAATTGATGGAAGTTTTGGAGTCAGAAACATGGTCTAAATTATGTTTCGAAAGGCCAACGTTATCATAATTGTGCTGCATTAATCTATTTTCTTGCTATTTTCATAGCAGTAAAGATCTTGATAAGTAGCAACAGCAATAAGAAATCATTACAGAAAGACTGGTTAGTTATTGATCTAGCATGCACTAGATCGTGTTCGATCTTAGGCATATAAAGTAGTTGCTTATCCTCAAAAATATATACTAAAAACAAAAGTGTTTCTCACTTTGGATTGATTTTTCTTTCGTTCTGTAAACGAGGAAGATTTTGCTTCGCTGCTTCTGCTACTTGCTTTCTTTCCGCTCGCTCCTTTAGTTTTTTACTTATTATAAATAATGATTTTTTCCTGCTTCGACAACTCCTTTATTTGGCACAAAAATTACCTTTTTTTTTTCTTTTGTTGGAAGTCTATTAAAAATAACTTCAATTTATACTATAAAAATCCAGATAACACCTTCCAAATTATTTTTATAAGAATGAATTAAAAATCAGTCTCACCCACAAATAAAAGTTCTTGAGTATCTACTTATAGATAAATACTTAGGGTGGAACTAGAATCAATTTGCTGAATAGAAGAGTGCACGTAAAAGACATAAGGTGTGAACTATGTAAGGAAGTGAAAGAGACTATCGTACTTCTATTTTGTAATGTAAAATATTTCAGAGGTTGTGGCAGCTATGTTAAAGTGGTGGGATTCAGTTCAGATTATTATAATTAATTAATGGTTAATTTTTAACACTTGCATAGAAGTTAAATGTCAAAACAAAATACAGTATGGAAGGGTATTTGATTATTTATTATCTAAAAAATTTAAAATCATAGAAATAGAATTGTATTTAAGCAAAAATAGATAGATGTAAGAAATTTGGTATTTAACTTAATTACAAACATGGATATTGATAAAAAAGAAAAAAATGTAAGGAGTTGTATTTTTATATGCACAGTGGTATCAAATATCTAGTGGAATGCCTAGTACTAAGTTATGGTGCTTGTTATGGATTAGTAGAAATAATTAATAAGCACCAAGGATAATTGATAAAAGTTAGATGGATTATTATAGACTAGCCTTACGGGATTATATTCAGATGTTTGTTTTTATATAACTTTGTGCTATTCAGGATCAGTTGGTAGAATCTATGTTTAATGAGATATTATATCAAATAAAACTTTTCTGTTTCAAGTAACGCTCTAATGCTTTGTGTAGATTAGGAGATCTAGACACAAAGGCACATGTACCACTCTCCATTTAGAGTAAGATAACAATTACTGCCAAATAGAGATAACTTACTAGTCCTAAAACTGTTTTATCTGAAATTCGTGAAATAGTATTTTTTTATTTATTTTTGAATATGAATAAATTATGTATATTTAGACACTATATCATTGTGGTAACCCTATCTTATTGCACACAATTAATTTAAGATTAAATAAAATGACCAAAATTTTAATTAATGAGTTAATTAAAATTGTGAAAATACTACAGGATTTGTAAGGTGTTTAATATTTTCCACTCATTCCTCTTTTTTTCTCCATGTGTGATGTATTGCTAATGGGCAACAAAGATAAATACACAGTTACAAATTAATTTTATTTATTAATAAATATGTAATGGTTGAAATTAATTTTGATTAAGTAATTGAAATAAACATGAAGTTAAATTTTAAAATAGAAGAGTTGACAGGATTATTGTTTAAATTAAAATAAAAAATGATGTTAGTATGAGATTTATATATTAAATTAAATTAAGAGTAAGTTTGATGTTAAAAAGAAAATTAAATTAAATTAGAATTTAGTAATAAAATATATTTAGCAAAATTAAGTGTAAGTTGGATATTTGAATTTAGTTACAAATATAGAAATAATTTAAAATAAAATTATGATTTAGCAATAAATTTGGAATGAAAAATTTGAAAATATTATATAACTTTTTAAATATTTTTTTTTAGTTTTTAAATTATATCTATTAGTAACTAAATATATTTCTATATTATGAACTAAATTCATAGCATTAACTTTCTTTTTCAGCATGTAATCACTATTCTATTCAAATTAACTTTATATTCATTTCAATTACTTAATCTTCCCAATTAATTTCAACCATTACATATTTATCAATAAATAAACTGACTTTGTAACTGTCTATTAGCAACACACCACCCTTGAAACAGAAGGAGGAATGTGTTGAGAATATTAACTATCATAAACTGGTATGCAGTATCCTCACAATTTTAATTAACTCATTAATTAAAATCCTGACACTAAAATTTTGTTGTATTTTCATGATTTCATTTAATATTAAATTAAATCGTGCAATAGGGTCACGATTTCTTTATAATGATAACATGTCTTGTATGCACGATTTATCCATATCAGAGAATAAATAAAAAATATATTATTTCGAAAATTTCAAATAAAAATTACACCAGTTTAAAAAATTTACCTCTGTTTTGTCTTAAATTTTGATATTTTTAGGAAAATTTGTTGTTGGTATTGTTCATAAGTTAAGGTGAAAGGATTTTAGGAAACATATTGTGTTGTTTGAATGCAGAAAATATTTGAATTCAATTGTATTATATGACTGAAATTCCATGGCAATTCATATATATAACATTAGTATTGCTGTCGTTGGACCAAATGATGTATGTATATGGTTGGTTTTATATTGGGTGAAAGTTGTTGGAATGAAAGACACTTAGATATAGAAACTTAAATGTCCAATATCCTTAAAATATTCTTATATATTTAATTTATTGTTTCATGGTAAAGAAAATAATGTATAAATTAATTAATTAATTATAAAAATTTGAATTGCTCGACAACTTCAACTTCTAAAACTAGACGTGATTATACTTATCAGATTTTAAAAAGAAGATTATAAAATCCGAATGGGCATCAATTAGCTTTGTCGTTGCTCACATGGATGTAACCTTGTTCTATATGATATGAAAGGAACGTGGCTTTTAAAAATAGTTATTATGATTAATTTGAGTATTTTGATATGGAACTTTAAGGTGTACCTAAAGGTTTAATCCTTTTTGGAGTCACATGTTACAAGGGCTTTTAGAAGACATTTTAAAGGGTTAAAACAATGAAGTTATATACAAATTATCTTTAGCTTTTTTTAATAGATGAGTTGTTTGTATGGAGAGTTTTCGATCTAGTTATAGTATAGTATTCGGTTTTGAGCTTAGTCCTTAATTTTTGATGTAGTATTCGATTTCAGGTTCACCCTTTAAGGTTTCAGCAGGATGTGAGAAAATGGATGTGAGAAAATAGCTGTAAAAAATATTTCGATGTCAAAGTCATACATGAATATGAATATTAGAGTAATAGTTTTAAGGATTAAATTTTCATATCTTGTCTTAATCATTATATTTACAGGGATTAAACTGTACGAATATATTGTGATGAGGTTTTTAGGTAAAACAGCTTTTGACATTCTGTCGTTGTCAGGTAAGCTCCCATTATCATATCAGGCGTTGATAGAATACATGTTGGTGGCACACTATTTGGCCTTCATATAGGTAAACATCCAATTTTATATTAAAAATTTGTACATAGGTAAACATCCAATTTTATATTAAAAATCTGCTTTTAAAACTTAATTAATTAAATTAACAAAATAATAATTAAATAAAGAAGAATTAGTTTGAGAGAAAATGATAAAAAAAAAATAAAAGTAAAATGAAATAAAAAATAATAATAATAAAATTGAAAAAGATAAAATTAAAAAAATATAAATATAAATCTTTAGATGATAGAAAATTATTTACAAAGTTTTTGGAAAACCAAAATAATGTTACTTTCATTTTAGTAAAAATACAAATGTGTAAATATATATATATATATATATATATATATATATATATATATATATATATATATATATATTT
>Ga0209489_102122_pt1 | contig 40601 bp, 24 predicted proteins | sample SiratrowhiteBW_FD_187527 | JGI IMG/M metagenome (GOLD analysis project Ga0209489, IMG submission 187527) | Root nodule microbial communities of legume samples collected from California, USA - Siratro white BW (SPAdes) (version 2) | ecosystem: Host-associated > Plants > Roots > Nodule | place...
GAATATCTGGATTAAACATGTTAGCAGGAGTAGTCTTGTATTTCATGGTTTCATGAAGAAAATAGAAATACCTTGACTTGGCATACTTGAGGATATCTGCGGGAGTGGTTGGATTCAATCCAGGTGGAAAAACCTTTTCAGTCTTGGCTTTTGAAGGTAAAGGCTTTACCATGAATATGAAAGGGAAGACATGAGTGGCTGAGATATACTGGATAGGTTTCAAGGGTCTGGATAGAAAATCAGGGATGAGATTTTGGTTTCCTTTAATGTGCTTGACTGAAAAATCATATCTGGAAAACCAATCCTTTAATCTGAGAACCTGAGGATCAGGAGGCATCTTATTCTTGAATTCGAGGATCTTTGGAAAGGAAGAGTTATCCATCTGGACTTCAAAGTGATATCCTCTTAAATGAAAATCAAACTTTTTTATGCCATTTTTTACAGCCAAAGCCTCCTTGAAAGTGGTATGATAATGCTTCTCAGCATCTTTGAACTGTCCACTAGCATGTCCGCAATAGTACTTCTTGTTTCCTTCTTCTTCAATGAGAACTGCTCCCCAATAATGATCACTAGCATCAGTCTGTTATAAACTATTATTTTAGATTGTACGAACTGAAATAAAAAACATTATATTTTACATCATACAATCCAAAATAAAAAAGAAAAATTGTATTTGAAATTGATATAATTTTTATATTTCGAATTATATAATTTGAAATAAAAGAATTTAAAAAATATATAATTTATTTGATTTTTTTTATTAAAGATATAATAGTCAATTTGCTGTGATATAGAGGTCTATGGAGGTGGAAGAATGCCTCTTTTGTCTTTCAGGATGAAAATGACGATTCCTATAATTCTTGAAAAATATTGCTTGAAATAAAGTTTCAAAATTCTAAAGGAATTGTGGAATTCGGATCGTTCATTGCTAGTGCTGTGTTCAGTGTTGTGTAGAATTCCATAACTGAAATTTCGTTATAAACTATTCTAGAACATGTAATCACAATAGTTAAAAATCAATTTTAAAATATATTTTTTTAACTATCTAATTTAAAAACTTTTTAATATATTTTTACGTTTTCTAAAAAATGTAACTTTTTTATTTTATTAGAAGGGAAAGATGCACTAAGAAATTGTGAAGTTATTATTCTATAAAGGTATGTCTAGATAAACATTTTTATAAATAAGTTTTTTACTTTTTTATTTTAAAATGAACAATTTTTGCATATTTTTTTTGTCTATTAGAATTGAACATGTTTTACAAAATTGACAATAACTAGCATTGCTTAACCAAGTAAAATAACCCCTAATATATTTTTGTTTACATAACGTTTATAACATAGATGGCAAAAAAAATATTTAATTTCGTTTAATATACAGTCAATAATTAATAAATATAAAATTATGAGAAATAATTGTTAATATCAGAAAATATCTTGATGAGTGTGTTAAAGTTATTTTACACTAACAATCTTTCATAAAGGATATTCTATCTTCTTTGGATAACCATCAATTTCATATAATTCTGACTTTTCTTCAAGAAGAATTAAAAGATGTCTAACTAATGCCTCACAAGTTATGTTGGGTATCAGGATATTTCTTCAAATAGATGATTACATTAAATGTTACATGAAAAACATTTAATAAAGTCGTAAATGTCTACGAGGACAGACACGTTATGAAAAATATAAAACATTTCTAAGTTTCACAATGACTAGAAAAGGATTTAAAATGACCAACTCCTATGCTCTATCTACATATGGAAGTAACTTTTGCAAAAGGAAGATTTTGCACAAAAATCCTTTAGCCTGCGATTAATTCCACAAACACTTAAGCAAAACTTATAAACCTAGCTCATTGATAGGAATTTGTTGTGTTCTTTAGTAATCTTGAAGAGTGAACCTTATATTGTATTTGTCTTAGGACATTGTACCTCTTTTAGTGAGCAACCCTATGATAATTTGATCACACTTTTTTGTAACCAAGTATGTTAGCCAATAATGGTTGCATTTTAATTAATACTCATTTATTTAGCTTAGCTAAGAGTGGTTGTGTTCTAAAGAATACTCTATTGTTCAGTTAGAAGTGATTGAGTTCTAAAATGTTAAGGCAAAACTACAACACCCCAAGGTTTTAATTAAATGCTTCAAAATAGATAAATATAAAACATGATCATACTTCATCTACAAGACAAAAATTATATAAATACAACAGATCATGTAAGACGTAAGTATTTCTTCAAACATACAATACAACATAGTACAATATTTTCTCAAAGTTTTAATAAGAACAAATGAAACACATACTAAACATTAAATGATAAACATAAACTAAGCAAACATTGTCATAAAAAAAAAATCTATATGCTTACTTTATGTTTGCAGGAAATATAAAGATCTGCTCAAAGAGAAATATAAAACGAATATTAAAGATATTTCGAGACATGAGCTAAAACTATTTTGTTCATCAACTTCCTAACACAAAGAGCATTTCAACTTTGAACAAATTATCTTCCTTGTACAATATGCATGATAATCATGAAATGATGCAAAAGGGTATGCCACCTAGGGAGATAAGTGTTTTCAGTTATCAAGGATGTTGTGAAGAGAAAGGAGTAAATATCAAGGCTACATTAAATGCAATAATCATATTGAAGCTCATCAGACGCAAAGTGGATAAGTATAGAAGTTGAAGATGCTTAACAACTATACATTGCCTCTTAGTGGCCACCTTCTCTCAAAACCTATTTAAAGCCTTCCATCCACAAGAAGAAGCGCATAAAGGAGAAGATATATCATGCAAAACTGCTACTCAAACTAAGAGCATTCCTCTAAGTCAAACCCATTGGGAATTCTGCATCCAAATATTTTACAAAATTCCATCATTTACTATTACTTTTTTCTTTATTAGTATGTTTGAGCTATTTTTTATTTTTATTTTTTACATTTTAAGCTTCTATTTCACATATCTATACCTGCTAAAAAATTCTACAAATTTCTGTGGTGTTTCCATGTATGCATTAGAGATTTATCAACCCACATTTTTTTTTTAAAATAGAGATATTACATTAGTTGTGAGTAGTAATCGATGTAATATCTCTCTTTTTGCCCTTTTTAATGCTCTTTTACATCAGTTGTATTCATAACCGATGTAATAGGTTGTAAAAAGTCATGGACTTTTCACATCATCCGCATCAACATCGGTTACAGAACAGATGTAAAAAGCCTTGCAGAACCGATGTAGAATCTCATTTTTCTACTAGTGTATACATTACATGTTATCATTATCTTCACTAATCTAAGAACAAAAGTTGGTATCCAAGAATGGCCAACTCCACTGAATGTTGGAAAAGTGAAGAGTTTTCATGGATTGGCAAATTTTTACAAATGTTTTATGCCTAACTAATTTGGCTTCACCACTCAATGAGTTGGTGAAGAAAGACATCATTATTGTCTTAAAGGAAAAAACATGAGCAAACTTTTTTAGAAGCTTAAAGCTCAACTCATTAATGTATCAGTTCTAGTTATGCATGACTTTTACAAAAACTTTTAAGCTATGATGCATCAGGAGTAGGCATAGGTGCAATTTTGTTGCAAGGAGGACACCGATTTGCTTACTTCAGTGAAAAATTACATGGTGCCTCCCTCAACTATCCCACCTATGAGAAAGAGTTTTATGCTTTTGTAAGGGCCCTTTAGACTTGAGAGCATTATCTTGTTTCCAAGGAGTTTGTCATTCATAATGACCACCGATTGCTAAAATATTTGAAGAGTTAACACAAGTTGAACAAAAGACATGCAAAATGGATGGAGTTTTTATATCAATTTCCATATGTGATTAAATACAAGAATGGCAAGTCCACTATTGTTGTTAATGCCTTATCTAGAAGACACACCTTGTTTTCAAAACTTAGGGCTCAAATTCTTAGGTTTGATCACAGATATGTATTGTAAGCTTAAGACTCTGATTTCTCCTTCAAATTTTCTAGTTACCACCATAAAGCACAACAAAGTTCCATGTATCTAAGGGGGTATTTGTTTAAATAAGGAAAATTTGTATACCTCAAGGATCACCTGGAAAACTCCTTGTTAAGAAGACACATGAAGGAGGTCTCATGTACCATTCAGAGTTGATAAAACTCTAAGTTTATGTAAAGAAAATTTATTTTGGCCCCATATGAGAAAAGATGTTCAGAGGCACTGTCATAGATGTATTTCTTGTTTACAATCTAAGTTTGACACAATGCCTCATAAACTCTATACTTCTTTACCCATTACTTGTGCTCCCTGGAAAGATATCAATATGGACTTTATCCTTAATCTTCCAAGAACCCTGAGGGACTTTGATTCCATCTTTGTGGTAGTTGGCATATTTAGCAAAATGGCACATTATATACACTGCCACAAAGTGGATGATGCAAGCAATATTGCAAAACTCTTCATGAGAAAGGTGGTCAAACTTCATGGCATACCTAGAACCGTAGTGTCAGATCAAAACCCAAAGTTCATTAGCCATTTTTGGAGAACACTATGGGAAAGGCTAAGAACTAAACTTAATTTTTCAACCTCTTGTCATCCTCAAACGGATGGACAAACTGTGGTAGTCAATAGGTCTCTATCCACTATGCTAAGGACAGTCTTAAGAGGAAATTATAAATCTTAGGATGAGTATCTTTTCCATATTGAGTTTGCATATAACAGAGTAGTCCACAAGACTACTAGAATATCTCCATTTGAAGTTTTATATGGTTTCAATTCTCTTACTCTATTAGACTTAATACCCTTACCGAATCCACATGAATTTATACATAAGGAAGGGATATCCACGGTTGAATTTGTTAAGAGACTTCATGAGAGGGTTAGGAATCAAATACAATTAGAAATTGAGATATACACAAAATAAAACAATAAAGGGAAAAGAGAGACAATTTTTTAAGAAGGGATTGAGTTTAATTTCATATGTGAAAAAGACAAATTTCTGAAAAAGAGGAAGTCTAAACTCAACCCTCGAGGTGATGGTCCCTTTCGAGTCCTCAAGAGAGTTAATGATAATGTATAAGGACTAGATCTGCCTAAGTACATACCACCTTTAATGTAATTGATCTTATTCTTTTTGTAGGTGGTACTGATGATGAGACAAATAGTCCATATTTGAAGAAAAATCCTTTCCAAGAAGGAGGGGATGATGGAAGGCCTTTATCAAAGGACCAACAACTAAAGTCATGGCCAAGAGAATTCATGAAGATTGGGACTCAACTAACCTCAACAGGTGATAGAGTTGATTGATATGACATTTTTGAGCTATTTTTTATAACAAAATCAACTTCTCTAAGCTTAAAATATGTTTAATTCTCAATTTTAGTAGTTTTTGTTAATAAATGGTTATGATAGTCATAAAATGAATTTGATTTCTAATTCCTATTAGTTTGCTTAAAAACAAACAAGAAATCATTGAATTAAGAGAAGAAGGATAGAAGCTCTGAGATTAGTGATTAAAAAGTAATTTGACACAAAACAACTCAAGAGAGCAATTCAGCGAAAATGTGCACAACACAAGTGACCTGAGCTCGGCATCATTTGGGCCTGGATGTGTGGAAAAATAGAAAATTCCAGCCAAACGCGAACGTCAAATTTCAAATGTTATTTAATATTTGTTCTTCATTAGGGTTAGACATCTTGAGTCGTTAAGGAGCGAAATTGGCAATTGGAAGCAACTTTAGGGTTCTCTAGGAGTAATATTTTATTTCCATTGTTCTTTTGTAATGTTTATCTTTTTCACGAATATAAGGAACTAAATCCACTGTTGTTGGGGTTAAAATTTATTGTTCTAAACTCTCATGTAATCGTTTCTAGTTTTCATATCCATGTCTTTTCTTTCAATATATCAGTATTTTAATTCTAAGGTTATTGCTTGTCATGTTTATTTGTGACTTGATCTTTGATTCTTTAGGAATTGAAAAATATCTTTTATAATTAGAAATATAATTAAAATACCAAATGAAATCTTGTGTTTAAAAATAGATCAGGATTCGTTTGTTGTCTTAAGACCCTTGTGACAATTGCAAGTTTTATTTATATAATTGATCAAGGAATTAACGATTAATAGATAAGCTTAACCTCATTCATGTATGGAATTAGGGTTTGGGTAAAATTGTGGGTTGACATTGATTATTTTATGGAAAGAAGTAAATATTTTTATCCATGAGAGTGAGGATTGGGGAAGTCTAACCCTAACAACTCTTATTATTCATAGTTAATCCTTTTCTACAACTCAATTGTTAATAAAAATATTAAATTTTATCTTTTTTCTTCATATCAACCAAAATTATGGATTTTTTCTTAAATGTAATTTTATTATAGTTGTAATTATTGTAGTATATTGAACAGATCCTTTGGGACAAAACGATATTTATTACTTGCTACGTTTGCAACTGCTGCACTTGCCATCATTAGCAAAAATAAGCTAGCAACAGGCCTAAGCTGTTATCATTATGGGTCAAGATTTAGTTTGTATATTTGTACATAGTCGAATATGATTTTATAGGCCATGAATTCGGCCAAGTAGTGTAGAATATATGGGCTTTGTAGTTCAACCAATTAGAATAAGATTTTGGGTTTGTATTTGGCCTTTGAGCAGACTAGGGTTAGAGAAGCCTATCTAGGGTTTCAATTGTGCTTCTTCAAGCCCAAAAAAACCCTAGATTGTCCAACCTAGGCAAAAAGGCGCATTTGCCATGTGAAGGTCACATTTTGGTCATGAATAGGCATGTAAAAAGTGAGTGGACAAGTGTCACACTCTCCTTTCATACGCCAATTTACTAGGGTTTCTGAATTCAAAATTTTCCACCTTAAGCCTTCCAAGTGGATGTCCAAGTTGGCTATAAAAAGGAGTGCTTGGTGTAATGAAATGCTACCTAAATTTAACCTTTACTTGTTCATGAGTTCTCCATAGGTTAGTCTTCTTTCTAAGATTCAACCTAGACTCCTTCCTAGTTGAGTTAGTCTAACCTCTCACTAGACTTTTTCCTTTTCCACTTCAAACACCAAAACATATTCTCCTAACTCCATAGCTTCTACAACCTATCTCATCTTCCATCTTAAAGAAGAAGAAGGACTCTATCAACTTATCCTTAGATTTCTCCATTCAAGGAGGCATGTTCTTCCCCCTTTAATTCATCTTTCTACTTTCAATTCCTTACTCTTTTTTTTCTATTCATTCTTCTACATTTTCGAATGGGTTTCATATTCTTCATTGTTTTCGCTAATGATACCATGACTTCCATGGGCTTTGGATGTGCAAACACCTTTCGAGTTGATCGAGATCCTCCCAACCTCTAAAGGTTCATATCAATCTTTGGATGAGTATCTTCCACATACAAAATTTTCTTATAACCAAGTAGTCCACAAGACTACTAATCTTTCTCCTTTTCAGATTGTGTATGGTTTTAACCCTCTCACACCTCTTGACTTACTATCATTTCTAGATGCAACTTCTCTAATTCATAAAAGGGTGTCTAGAGTGGAGTCTGTCAAGAATTTTCATGATAAGGTCAAAGACCAAATCGGAAAACAAACTTAAAGTATGTTGAATACAACAATAAAGGGAGAAAGAAAATAACTTTTGAGAAAAGGGACTGGTATGGCTACACTTGAGAAAAGAAAGATTTTCTTCAAAGAGGAATTCTATACTCAGACTAAGAGAAGATGGTCCATTCCAAGTACTGTATAAGATTAATGATAATGTATATAGGCTAGATCTCCCTGCTACATATGGAGTCAGCCACATTTTTAACGTTTGTGATGTAACTCCTTTTGTAGGAGTTGCTGACTATAAAGACAAAATGGATTTGAGGACAAATCCTTTTCAAGAGATAGGGCCGGATGGAGAACCATTTTGAAGACCACACATTGGTTCCATGACTAGGAGATTAGAGGAGGAAGAAGGACCTAAGAAGAGTCCTCATTTATGGAGAGAAAATTATTAGACTTCTATAAGCATTTTATGCTATGATGGCAAGTAATAAATATATCATTCTCTCAAGGGACTTGCGCAATATGACAATAATTGCAATTCATCACAAATTTAGATTACATATCATTCCAAATATTTGTATTTTCACGAGTACTTGAAAAGTGGAAAAAGAATGAAGAGGATATGGAATACAATTGCTAGGATTAAATTTCATCAAATCACGCTCTCATGTATAAAAACATTTACCTTATTTCGAAACAAATGTTAATGTTAACTCATAATAATACTCAAATCCTAATTCCTTAGGTGAATCTATTAACCATCAATTCATTGATCAATTATATAAACAAAACTTCTAATTGCCACAAGGTTTTTAAGAAAACAATCAAAGCATGCTCTATTCCAAGGTATTTCTATTCAAATCCAGATGACAAATGATAATTTCCAATATCCTACGAATCAATGATTATGCCATTAATCGACACGACAGACAATGAGCTCAGAAACAAAATACTAACATTGAAAGGAAAGACATTTATATAAACTTGATATTGATTACATAAATTCAATTCATTACATCAAACCTTAACAAGATGAGAAGAATGAAAAATGGAGGAAGATGGATATACAAAGATGAGAAAAGGGAACCCTCTAACACTAGCCTTCATCTCAAGGCTACATTTTTCTGACTCCTAGGTGGAGCCTGACTCCAGATGGATTGGAGTGAAGTCTTCAGAGTGCCTAACCATAATGTAGAGACCTCTTTAAATATAAAAAATGTTAATTCAGCGTCATCCGTGCTCGGTTCAACTAAAGTGGTGTTGTACACAAATCTAAATCCATGACTTCTCGCGACCCAACTAGTGCCTGACCCAGCTACTGTGGCACCAGGCACAAGCCTTCTGCGTTGAAATTTATCTTTTATTTCATCCTTCATGGGATCGAATCATGCTCTTCCTTATACAATGCTTCCTGCTCTTTTATTTAACAAAATTAATGGGATTTAGAGTAAAATTTGATAAAAAAAAAAAACTTAAGGGACCAATTATTTATAACAAGAATCAAATTATTTATAAAAAGAGATAAAAACATGGGATTTAGTTGGTTCCAAGCTTAGAAAGAGTTGATTTCATTATGAAAATAAGCCCAAAAATATGATAAGAATAAATGTTATCAGACTCCTGCAAACTTAGAATCTTGTTTGTCCTCAAGCCAAGGTAACTTGACACAAATAGACAATCACTTAACATTGAAACAACTCTGAAGCAAGTTCACACAATCATCTCATATGTCAATCATGTATGCCCTCTCCAATATAGCTTAAAAAAGTAATTTCTTTCCTAGTCAAAATTCAGCTATAGTGTTCTTAGTGCAAATGTAACAAATGAAATACTTGTAGCCTTTTCAATATAAACTAACAATCATGGCAAAATGGTCCTGTAGATAACTAAAGACACCATTTCTCACTAGAAATAGTGTTTCACTCAAGCACACTAGTGCCTCAAGATGTGATTTTCTCCCTTCTACCACTAATTCCACACAATTTAACTTTGTTTTTTCATTTCAAGAGTCAAAATTTTTTCAAAAACATGCAACATCAAAAGGGTTTTAATTGGGTTGTGGCATGAATAGGCTAAGAATAAAATTGGTTTTTCTATATAATCAAAGCATTTCAAGCAAAGAGAGCAGTTACATCAACTAAAGACCATGATCTCCTTGCTCTCTCAATTCATAGTGAGGTAGTCAATGTTAGAACATTAAGCATTAAAGGTTCAATGATGAAGAATTTTTTTTAAACCTCAAAGGGGTGCATAAAGGTTTTATTCTTGAAGAAACAAGGTTGGCATTCGGCTCAAACTATAATGAAATAAAAACAAAAATGGCATTGATCACATGTAAGCATGTAAATGAATAATTAGCATAAAAACTCAAACAAAGCCAATTATGAGTCAAAGTGATAACACACAATGAGTTTAAACTCTAAAGCCCAAAACTTACCGAGGTAAAATGTTGGTATCAAAAGTTGTCATACAATATGTCACAATTATTAATTACAAATAAAATAACATGAATGCCCTTTCAATTACAAAAACACAAGAGCAACCACAAAGTTAAACTCAACAGAAAAACACATTTAATTCATAGTTGCTATTAGAGAGCAACACAATAAATTTTCATCAATGAGAAATTATCATTAGTTTTATGCAAAACTCAGTCCAAGTCATACAACCAAATGTCTCATATATGTCACATTAGACAAGTTACACAATTTATTGTCAAAATAAAAAAAATGAAAATAAAATAAAAACTAAAATTTTAAAACTGAAAATTAAAGAATAAAATAAAACTAAAAATTAAAATCAAAATTGAAAAAAAAAACTAAAAAAATTGAAATTTAAATGACAAAATAAAATAAAATCATGCAAAGTTTTATTCTCCAACAAATCCTGATCATCATAGAATATGGTCCTCTTCTTCTACATCATCAGTATTTGCATCCTCAACAGGCTCACCCCATCCTCAAATGGGGTTGGACCCTAGGCTTAAAGTTTTGTTTTTTGTTTTTTTCTATTTTTTTACCTGCTGGGGTTAGTTGCAACAAATGTTTTGTCAGGCACCAATTCAGGTCTACCCTAAAAATTCAAAAATTCTTGTATGGTTTAAAATATATTTATGAAAAACAATTAAAATATATTTATGTATTTTTACTAGCACTTGGAATGTGGGGAAAGAATGGAAAGGGTATGGAATGTAATTTCTAAGATTAAATTTCATCAAATCTCACTCTCATGCATAAAACATTTACCTTGTTTTCAAAAAAATGTCAATGTTAACCCACAATAATACCCAAATCGTAATTCCTTAAGTGAATGATGAGCTTAAGCTTATCTATTAACCATCAATCCTTGATCAATTATATAAATAAAACTTGCAATTGTCACAAGGGTATTGAGACAACAAACGAATCATGCTTTATTCCTAGACACAAGCTTTCATTTGGTATTTTGATTTAGATCTAGATTACAACTGATATTTCCCAATACCCTAAGAATCAATAATCAAGCCATGAATCAACACGATAGGTAATGATCACAGAAAGAAAATACTAATGTTGAAAGGAAAGACACACACACACATATATATAAACCCAATAGTGATTACATGAGAATTTAATTGATTATATAAAACCCCAACAAGATTGGTAGAATGAACAATGGAGGAAGATGGATATATAAAGAAGAGAAAAGGGAACCCTCAAAACCCTAGCTGTCATCCCAAGGCTAAACTTTTCTAAGGTGGAGCCAGACTCCCAATGGAGTGGAGTGGAGTCTTCAGAGTTGATTTCATTATGAAAATAAGCCCAAAATATGATAAAAATAAATGTTATAAGCTTCCTTTTCTTTCTTCTTGGCCTTGTAAAATGTATAGAAGTTGCCTTGTATTAAAATATGAATAGAAATTTTGTATAAGAATAGTACTTTTCTCTTATAAAAAATATAGAACCATAAGTGGACTGCATTTGTGCCTTATTTGGGTTTGACTTGGAACTTAAAACCCTAAGTTGAAGTCAACATCCAAGCCTCCTTACTGAAGAAGTCAAAACCCTAATTGAAGAGGTCAAACGGTCTACAACGCAACATACTTCACTACATGAGATTTAACAAAAATATCTCCACACAATTATTAAATAAAATAAAATTAAATAAACTAAAACTTTTCCATCAGCTCAATGAGGAGTAAAACCACCGACCAAATTCTTTACTCACGTATAACATACGATCATCGCATATTTAAAATTAAAACAAAAACCACACAAAAAATAAGGGTAAGCTGGAGAGTTTAAAGAAATGTATATTCATAAATTAAATTCCTATCTCAACCAAACTACAAACATTAGACTTTCATAATTCATCTTATACATCACATTGTCATTATCACATCTCTACAATAACTCATATCATATATATATTGACTCAGATACAAAGACACTTGAGTCTCTACTTCTCGAAGACTCGTGCATTGAGTTAGACTCAGAGGCTAGCACCTGTACAGATGACCATTCTAACTATGAATCCACACAATCTCAAATGAAAATAACGTTATCTGATAGTGTAAATCCATATATTTGTCCTGACCAGCTCTTTTAAACTATAGTTCAGTTCACCACCCAGTACCCTTCATCTATGTAATTCTAAGGTACTAGTAGTGTCAATATACCTCCTTCTTGACAAATCCTCAAACAATGCACATCCTAACAATCTCAATACAGGTATCTCCTTTCCTAAAGATACCATGTCTTGATCACCGTTCCATATCATTCACAAACATTCATACTACATCATACCATACATAAACATTCAATCAATTTAATTCAAATTCATCCAATTCATAGTAATAAAACAAATAATCACAATATCTATTAAAAACATTCATACTAGCTTTCCTTAGTTATATAAAATAGAGACCCTCAAAGGAGTTCCAAAAACTTAAATCACGGGAACCAAACCTACACCAAGAGATTCTAATCAATGATCATACTACACTATTAGAATAATGGACCAACAGAGACTCATTTTGATGCCTCAGAGAATACAGGAAAAATACCCTTACTAAAAAAGGAATCGACCTAAAACTAACTCTAAGGAAAATGAGTAGAAAATAAACTTACTCTATTCAAGAATCTGATTGGACATTATTGGTCTACTCCATGTCAGGAATCTAAGAGTGATATTCGATTATCAGTATGATAAGGAAGGAATTGAGAGTTTTAGAGAAAAGATAGAGAAAAAGAAAGAACCGCTTCTGAGAGAGATAGTAATTTTTATAAAAATAAAACCTGAATATTAATTTTCTAATTTTTATAAAGTTTTCTCTTTACTTTTTTAAAAATATTTAGATTTTATTTATTTTTTATATCTAAAGCTAATTATAGCTTCTGATATGTTTATATTCTAAAGGTTTGTTTTTTAAGATATAACATAACCTCCTATTTATTTGTATTATGACAGAGAGTGCCTTGCATATTTTTGCCAATTCAGTTATTCATTTGCCAACTAAACATTTCGAAGTTGATTACCACCTTATTTGGGGAAACTTAGAAATTGATTGCTACCTTGTTTGAGAAATGCTTCAACATCAACAAGGCCTGATGAAGTTACTTTGTGTTTCTTCATCCTATCAGCTAATTGACACATTCATAAATCTTTTTCTCCAAGATTTTTTGTTATCAATGTTTCCAAGCTGAGTTAGTTGACATTTTTCTATCTTTAGCTTGTGGGATGTTGTTATGTTGCACTTAAAGCAGGGTCTAATTACTAGAAATATCAATAATATATCCCTTTATAATGTCTGTTTTGCTGAGTTGTTACAGTCTGTAATCCTTATACAAATTTGTTGCATTCCTTATCATTAGAAGATGTATCCCTTGTACGTTGTTATACATATCCTACAGGTCTTGCAATAATAGAACAATCTTCTTTTTCTTCTCAATGGTGTCTTATGATATCTTTTTCAAGTTTATTTTTTAAACAATAATTCAATGAAAACAGGATTATGAAAATTTATAATTTTAATAAATTTTGGCCATAACAGACAGGAGGTAGAGATTTTTGTTTCCTAGAATTTCGTGTACAAGTAATTCCTGGCACTTGAGTTGCATTCCTGCTTTACTTTCGAGCCTAGATTCAATTTTGAAATTAACTTTGGGCTTACTTTTAGCCCAATGTTCCCAGATAGTACTAGGCACACCCAATTTTTGTACCTCTTAGTGGGCCTAGACAAGAAAACCGTATACTTGTTGCCAGAAGTGCTTACATAATCATTGCTTATATTGTATCATAGGATTATTCAGTGGTTACATAAAATACTATATTTCTGAATCCTAACAATTATTTTATTGGTTTTAATGATAAATCTCAAAGCAATGTATCAAAAATTATGGATAATATTTAATACAACCTTATTGTAAAATCTAAAAGAAGTCAAAATGACAATGATTTATGTTGAGCATTTATTTAAAATTTACAACATAAAGGGGCAGGAGGATTATTTGTTTAGGAGGGGAAAGGAGGTAGAAATGAACTAGACCCTATTTTTTTTAATTCTATAGGACTAAAAGCAATTGAAGAGGTGGTGTTAAATAGGCTTGAGATTAGATCCCACTTTTTCAATAATGACAAGTGAGGAAATTAAAAGAATGTAAGAGGCAGGTCCATGTGTTTTTCTTCATAGTTTCATCATGACTTAGAATTGTATGGTCCTACGGTCATTGCCTTTATTTGTTTTCACAAAATTCAGTGTTCATACCTGGTGGGAAGACCAAGTATTCTATTATAATATATACACTATTTTCTAAAATAATGATGTACATGTGAGGTCATGCTGTGCACTGTTGCCTTATGAACTAACGATCTAGGCTCAATGTCATTTGGTGGCATTCTAATCATAGTTATTTTGATCGATGTTAATTCATTAATGATAAGATATGAATGCTTAGATAGTTCAAGACCAGAAAGTCTTATACAAATAGAATTTATTTTTCCCAAGTCTTACATAGTTAAAAGTCAAATACCAATATTTTAGAATACTTTATTTGTTTTCTTTAATCTACCCTTCTTGTTTTTTTCTATCTCTAAATTGATTAGAAGAAATTATCAATATTAAAGTACCCTAATATCACAATCGAAATTATTTATTGTAAACAATTATAATTTATTTATTGTAAATTTTAATTACATTAAAATCTATAAATTAGAAAAATATTCATATATTAGAAATTTACAATATAAAACATGCATTAGGCTAAAAATATTAGTTACTTTAAATATTACAAGTAAAAAAAAAAATCTAATCAATTGACTGTAAAAATCTTTCTAGTAATAACTTACTAAAGTCAAATTGATCTATTGTTTATTATATAAGAAAGAAGTGTTAAAAATTGTATGAATCCCATCTATAGACATATCAAATTGGACTCAATTATTGAACTGGTATTGTAAAGAAATAAAGGAACTGGAGGCAGTGGCGATTCTAGATGTATGAGAGAGAAAAGAATAAGAAAAATTGTTGTGTCAAACATGGGTCTTCTTTAATTGATCAGTAAAAGGATATTATTTATTTTTATAAGCATCAAACAGCTGTAGACAAAGCAATGAATGAAAGAATAGAATTAGAAGAAGCGTTTTCTGACAAAAGATCGGGTGAGAGAAAGAGAAAACAAAAAGAGAGAGGAATATAAGGGCAGAAAACGACAAGGCAGGGAATAGTTTTCAAAGGGAGTCCTCAAAATATTGTAGGATTTTATAAGCAAAGTTTGTGAGATGAGTGCGGGCCAAATAATGAGTCCAAGGAATGTTTCACCAAAGAGGGTCAAGATCCATGTCAACTCCACCCCACCAAAGGATGGAGGACAAAACTCACACTTACCCTCACTCCACTAACTTACTACTCAAATTCTACATTTCTTTATTTATTATTAACAAAAGTTTATGTGGGTTTAGTCTCCTTAGGGCAAAAAATGGTTTCAAAGTTTAAAAGACATTTGCATATGTCTCTTTGGATCGTCCATTCATAAGGTCCTTACATCAAAAGCGACATTCGGATCTATGCTGTAATACGATATGAGTTTGATCCTTATTTACTAGATCAATCTTTCTAGATAAAATTTTAGTTATTTTTTTAATGAATTTTGCCTTGTTCTTTTTCTTATTTATGAAATCTGAAAGAAAATTTATTTTATTCTTTAAATTTGAAAAAAAAAATCACTTTTTTTACTTAGAAAATAGATTTACTTAAATTAATAAAACTAATTTATGAGATAAACAATGTAAATATTTAACAGAAAATTCTATATTAAAATATCAAACATAAAAATAAAAGGAGGTATAATACCATTTTAAAAATAAATTTTAATCTAATTCAATCTTATAAAATAAAATTTATAATCTAATTATGCAATATTATAATTTGGGGATATTTCTAGATAATGTTGAATCTTTATCATTCTTCGAATTCAAATAATGAAGCTCTTTTAATCAATCAAATTTATGGTTTCAGATTAAAAACACTTTTACAAAAATCATTTATGAAAAATAAAGTTTAGATAAAATTATTATTTTTTTTAATTTGAGAAATTATTTCTTTTTAATTTATAAACTAAAAATGGATTCCTTCCTAATTTCAAAAACTAAAAAACTAGTGAATCAATTTTTCTTTTTCATTTTTTTCTTTCCTTATGTCACTACCATCATAATCATGCTCATCATCCTAGCTACCTATATGCTTTCATATGGTTGAAATCCCACACACACACACACACAATTTTTCAAATCAAAGAATCAACCAAAGTCAATGAAAAGAGGGACGGTCACCCAAGATACACATGCGTCAAATCCAAATTTGACGCAACAAAATTTCCAATACCCCAAAAGAAAAATTGCATTTGCGCGTGACGGGTTGGTAAAGGTAGCAAGATTAAACATGATTAACAATTTTAACTAAAAAACGTGATTAAGAACGGTACAATGTATTATTTAGTATTCATGTATGTATGCCTATTGTTGAGATAAAAAGCTTACGGTGTTCATTTATTGTAAGGTCGAATGAGGATAATCAATCTTATAATGATGAGTCCATTCAAAGAATAGAGATCACTATATTAATTATTGTTTTTTTTTTGTTATTAGTTTTGTTAGATTGAATATTTATTATTTGATAAAAACTATAATAGTTGATTTTTTTTATCGATAATATTTATAAATATGTTTTAATTTACTAACTAGCTGGCTATCTAGATTTGTTTAAATTCTAGTTTAGGAATTTTATGATTTAGAGGGAAAAGATAAGTCAAAAAAATTAAATTTTTTAAATAAATAATTAGTGGATAAAAATTCGGTGATAAACCGACTGGTATGATGGCAAAAAAAAAATGAATAATATGACAAATAATTAAAATAATAAGTCTATTAAACTAAAAAGATTTTTTATTTTAGTTTTGAAGTTAAAACCTATCACACTAAATATATCATGCCTCGTTTACAGTTATGACAAATATATGGTAATATTTATAACATCAAAATACAAACATCCTAAATTAAAAATCAAAGTATTTTACAAAAATACTTTTTTTATTGAAATCTGTAAAAATTTCTCGACGATCTTCTTCTTCTTATTAGATGATTTTATTTATTTTTATCTTCCTTTCATGGTCCAGAATAAGTTTAGATGGTCATTTAAGTCCATCTTTTACATGATATATTCTTTGCTCAAATGTTTTGTAACTTTTTTTTTTTCTCTCTTGAAGTTTGTCAATAACAAAATTTTCAGTCTTTCTCTAGTATCTTCCTCCCCGTTCTTCTTTTGCTTTCTTTGGGAACAGATAAGTTTGGAGCATAAATTAAATATTTCAAGTTTCAATAACGCTTACTATATTAAATAGAATAATCTTAACTAGACCATCCTTAAATAGGAAGAATTATTTTGTTACTCTAATAGAATAAACAATTAGCATTTGGGGTCAAATAAATAATTCGAATATGAAGTCACTAGAGGGTTAAGATAATTATTAAGAGATATCAGAATTAGAAACTTTCTATCCACAAAGTAGAAGAAACATAGGTTCTTATTATTATTTTGATACATATAACAAGAAGTTTATTAATTGAGGTGATTAATATTTATTTTGTGTATATTTAATATTAAAAGTATATCCATACAAGCCAAAGTACTTTTGCCGAGGCTGCAGCTTTTTCAAAGTAAACAAATAGTTTATAGGTGTGCGGCTGTCCAGATGCGGCAAGTGGAATTTTTAGTTGGCTTCTTGTGGAAAACTATGTGATTTGTGGAGAGAGGATTTTTATTCCAAAAATATTTTAATCCTAGGTGGGTGAATAACCAACACAATGATAAAATATACAAGATGTAACACTAAATAAGTAATGTTATTTCACAACGAGTTTTTATACAACAAGAAAAGAGAATAAAATATAAAATAAAATCAATAATGAATTCAACCAAGACCTTACTCAGCCGCTGATAACACAAGCACTAAAAATGTAAAAGACTATACTATGTGTTGACCTTTATAACTAAATGTTTTTTTTCTTAAAAAAAAATAGGGATATATAATATATCATTTGAATTATGAAAAAGATATAAATTTCATTGAAATTTGTAATTTTTATTATGTGCATAAGTTTCTCCAATCTTTATTAACATTACAGGAAATACCCATATTAATTATCACATTGATTTACAGATAACTTGAAAATTAAATTGTTTTTGGTCTTTAAAAATCGTTTCCTCCCTTCCAAAACTAGCCAATTACACTATAAAATACCGCCACCTCTCAACGCTGCTAATACTGTTAATTCGATACTAATTAATATATATATATATATATATATATATATATATATATATATATTTATAAAAAATATATATATATATTATATATATATATTATTACAAAACATAACTATATAGGTTACCTAAATAAATGGTTTTTACAAACTAAAATATTTATATTCCAAAACTTTTACATTGACAAAAACATTTCGCTTATTAAGATGATTGATTTCAAAATAATAAAGGTCCAAAAATAACAAATAATAGCATCAATTACACTATGATGCAAATAAAGGACAAAATGAACTCTAACTTGAAAGTAGAATACAAAATTCTTAATAAAATTTAGTACATTAAAGTTAAGATCAAATTAATCGACGTTGATTTTATTTAATTTTAATATTTATGTTTATTTAAATTAGAATTAGTGGATATTTTTTTAATTTATTTTATTATTTATTTAAATTAATATTAATTAGATTATATTAATAAAATATATTTTTAATATTTATTAAATTTGGTTTCAATCTAATCAACGTTAATCTTATTTATTTTTAATATTTATATTTATAATTTATTAATCTTATTTTTTAAGCTAAATTTAAAATATTTTACGATTTTGAATCTGATGATCGTGGCAGTTTCCGATCCAACATTAACGATGAAGCACGACGAGGAGTTTTTGGATTGGAGCCATGTGGATTTGGTGATTGAGTTTGGCGTGGTTCCGGTTTCTTGGTGTTATGGAGGTTTGTCGCTTTTAGCATTGGTGGCGTTTGTTATTGCTGCATTTTTGGTCTGTCTTGCGGTTATGTTCTTTCCTGCATGGGTTCCTCTCTTGTAGGCTTTCAAATACTTTAGGGGTGCCTCAAAGATCACAATGATTCTACGTTGTAGGTTAACTCTGTTTGGGGACAATGAAAAATGTTTGCACAAGCATTAAATAATGCATTTAGTATACTTCTTTCTCAGCTTCCTTCTCCATACATTAAGGATGACTTGGCCAGTGTCCAAATCTCTAAGGAGGTGTTTAGTGGGGGTGGAGGAGTGTAAAAATCATCTTCATAATAGGGTGTGGAGCTCTTTAGCACCGTGGAAATCAATTCCTTTTGGTACGGGTTTTTATGAGTTTAAATTTTCCTCTCTTGAAGATATATGTGACAGGTTTTAGTTGTTTGATTTTGGAGTTTGTCTCCAGGTCTTCTTCGTACGTTTGCATGCACCAAAGATTTTGTTCCTGTCTCCATAAAATTGACTAGGGCACAATGTTGGGTACATGTGCATAGCTTAAACATGAAATGTTGGCAGCCAAAGGCTATTTTTTTAAATTGAATGAGGGATCAAAACTCTTATGGCTTTAGATGATTGCACTATCAAAAAATCAAGGGGTTTTTTTGTTCGGGTTCTTGTGGATGTTGATCTTCTCTCTACTTTGCCTCAATAGCTTTTGGTGGAGCGTCTTGGTTTTGCTTTCATAACATATATTGAATATGAAAGCCTTCCTCCTTTCTGTTCATTTTGCAAATTGATAGGTCATTAGCTTTCTTCTTGCAAGCGTAGTAAACAAGAGGAACTGCATGAGACAAATTTAAAAACAAGTAGCGATTTGTGCCAAAAGTTTCAATAAATAATTATGTGGGTCTTGATGTTCCTAAGTCTCCTTCTAAGAGAAGTGTTGTTGTGGATAGTATGACTATGAAAGTATTTTTCAAGTTCTGATAACAACGATAGTTTAGAAGGCATGTTAAATCTGGTGGAAGAATCTTGAGTTGTTGATCAAAATAAGCAAATTTGCCCCAAGGGTAATCCCGATCCTCTTGTGGGTTTGTCTCTTTTCAATTCTTTTTGTTTCTTTACTTGTTATGGATGATGATATAAGTTAGAAAATAATCATGATATCCATAATGCTTTAGAACAATCAAAGGTAATACATGTGTAATTTCTTCAAACCAAAGAGAGGTTCCTAGACCTCTTATTTATAGAAGAAAGGATGAGCTACTTAGCTTCCCATGCAAGCTATCTAGGTAGGGTATGGGAGAAGCTAGGTCTAGAAACCCTAGCTTATAAGACAAGCTTCTAACCCCTTGCTTCTATGACAAGCTTCCCAAACCTAGCTTGCACTCCAAGGCTCTCACAAGGTAGTGACAAGTGGCACAAGGAAAGAGCTCCTTGTGCTACTTGGACTCCTTGATCAAGCCCAACATTATTTATGGATCTCAAGGCCCAAACTTACACTACATGGCCCAAAAATACAAGGCCCAAATTATTCTAAAGTATTCTAAACAATTTATACAAATCAGAGGACTTCTACTTAATACTCTATTTTTTCCAAAGGGATTTCTTTATGTTTGCATTTGGACCCGATTGAAAGCCTAAACGACCTGAGATGGGCTCAATCTTTAGGAAAATTCTTAATTCTCCCTCGGGTTCTTTGTCCTCTTTATTCTTGATTAATGTCATCGGGACCTTCTTCCATCAAAAAGCCTCTAAAGCAGGAAATTTCAAGAGGAAATGATGAAAGTTAAGGCTCTTTTATGAAATATTTCAAGTTTGACTAATCCAAATTCTCAAAATATGTTGCGAAATATTCTTAGGGTTAACAAACCTAAGCTTGTTTTTATAGCGTAGTCTATTATTATTTACTCTGATGTTTTTGTTAGGTTCTTTTACAATTTTAGTCTTCATTTGCTTTCTACATTTGATACGATTAATAATGTCAAACTCAAGAAAATGTAGGTCAAAATTCGTGTTTTTCTGTTAGAGAATTCTAATACGTATAGTGTAATACAAAACTGATTTTCAGCCCTAAACAGTAACCAAATTGTTATCGTAATTATGAAGTTAATAACCTATTACATAATTACAATTATACAATCTCACAAATTTTGGTAGTCTAATTGATACATATGAGGATAAGGAAGTTCCTGGAGAAGAAATAGAGGAAGAGCATAAAAAATTGCAAACAAGGAGCATCACTAAAAAAGGAAAATGATACAATTCCTTGCACCATTGCATGTGTCACTTTGATACTTCCTTGGAGGTTTTATGTTTCAATGTGAATTGAAGATGATGAAATGGAAGAATTAGTTTGGAGTTGATGTTTGGATGTGTGAAATGAAATTTGGAGTGAAGATAGTGTGAGGTTAGACCATCACACTTAAGAGGAGGCTAGAGTAAAATCTTGAGAATGAAGAATTCTCTACAGAGAGATCTAGAAAAACAAGAGGCTATTTTGACAGCACTACACTTCTTATTCTTTCAAAATCTAAAAAATAAAGAGACAAGGTCCCTATTTAGAGAATAAGAGATGTTCAAGTCCTAACTCTTTTAATACCTGACCCTAAGTCTCTCCAATAGGAAGGTGACACATGGAAAGCTAGCATTAGAAAGAATATTCTCCATAGGTAGCATGAATGTGGCAAGAAAGTCCTATGTGGCAAGGAGTCAAGGGAAGCATGCGCCACCTAGCCCTAGGGAGCCTCCATGAGGCGCCACTTCCTCTCTCCTAGGGTTAGGTACCACTTTTCTCTCTCCTAAGGTTAGGGTCTGTATTCTACAAACCTTGGTCCAAATATAAGGCCCAAAGTTTAAAATCCTACAATTACTTGGCCCAAAATATATGGCTAAAAATCCTATTTTACTTGACCCAAAATACAAGTTCCAAAAATAAATTCTACACTACCCTATACAATTTTTACAAGTAGATGTTTTATAACCTTGAAGCGATAAAGTCCCTAGAGTTATATTCTCCAATTGTAAGCTTGGGTCCAAAAGTTTGTTTGGAGGCCAAAACAAGCCTAATTAGGCCCATTCTCCTAATAGGCTCCTAATTAAGACTTTATCTCAGTGATATCTTTGTTTTTGTCTATAATTTTGGAGACAGGATGCATCGTACCCTCCTTCTTGAAAAAGATTTATCCTCGGATGTCTTGCATGAAGGTCCTTTACTACAAACTTCATTTGTTCACTTCATCATTTTTTGCCGAGGTCAAATATCCATCTATACAAGACATAAAGCAGAAGTTAAATGAATTTTATTGCAATGAAAAGAAGATTGAAGAAAGGAAAAGAATTTTTCTTGATATCATGAAGGTCATGTTTATGCTCACTTTATTGCCACTGGTTTGTGCAATGCAATGACTCCTCAAAGTGAAATTTTAGTACGTTTTAATAAGAAAAATCAAAATCACTACCTTCTAAAGGAGCATAATTCAAAAGTAACCCTCTTAATATTTTATTTTTCATGAATTATTCTAGAGGGATGTTTTGACTCTTCTTTATTTTCCCCATTTTCATTCTTTTCCTTTTTATGTTTTTCTTATTCTAACTTATCTTTTCCTATCATTTTTATTTCATCGTCTCTCACTTGTTGAGGTGTGAAAGGACAAAGAATGATCTTTTTACCCTTATGTAAGAAACTAATCTTGTAAGGTTTGTTTGTCAAATTGTCATGGCTGGCCAAGCAAGATGTGTCCAACCTCCATTGGTATTACATCACAAGTCACTTCTTCTCATATTTCCCAATGGAGATACTTGGTATTTAACTATTATACCCCTTTGATTAGTAATCCACTGAAGTTTGTAAGGTTTCAGATGGAGTTTAGTAGTCAAAGACAACTTGTTCACCAACCTAGAATTACAACTGTTACAACAAGAACAACTATCCATAATCATTGAACAAATATTTTCAAAAATCTTACAATGAGTGTGAAATAAGTTTTCTTGTTGAGACTGTTCTAATTTGCTAGGTTGACTTTTCAGCAGCCTTCTCACTATAAGTAATTCACCCTCACAAGGTTGTGTTTCTTCCTCAGATTGAGGATTTTCATATTCACTAGAGGAAGATGAAGAATCATCTAGATTTTCAATGTCCTCATCTTTTGCCAACAAAGTTCTTTTTGTGTGACACTCGAAAGAATGGAGCCCACTTTCTAGATATCTAGAACACTGGACATCCCTTTGTTTGGAGTTTGAAGATTATTTTTTGAAATTTTCTTTTCTTTTTCTTGTGGTCTCTCATAATTGGAGGGATATCCCTCTCTCTTGTGATCATCTCGGAAAGAAGGCATGCTAGAGTAGTCCTTCTTAAAACTGGTCTTTCTTTTAAGCTACTACTCTACCCTTACGCACATTTGTACTAAATCATTCTGATCGTGGTAACAACTCTACCCTATCTCAAATTTCATATCTAAGACCACTTCAAAAATGAACAGTCGTAATTCTTGACTCCTCTCTTATCCCTACCATTAATATTAATTCCATTTTCTAGTTGTACTCCTCTATAGTTATATCCTTCTGTTGAAGTTAATGGAGTCTATCCATCAACTTCCTATCATAATATGAGGGTACATATCGCTTCCGTAGGGTTGTTCTTAATTGACCCCAGTATTTAATTTCGGGATGACGATGTAATTGATTATGTTTAGCTAGAGATGTCCACCAATACATAGCTACTCCTTGAAAGCTAAGAGTAGTAAGGGATACTAGTCTATCTTTGCTCACCTAGTAGCACTCGAACAACTGTTCGACCTTCATTTTCCAATCCAAATATTCATCTACACTTTCTTTTCCAAAGAAATGGGGAAGGTAAACTTTCAGCTCACTATGATGGTGATGCCTAGACCGATGTTGTCTAGGTGGAGGTTCATAAAGGTAGTGATTATAATGACTACTCTGTAAAAACTCCTCATGTGAAGGAAAATCTTCATAACTTCTCTCTATTCTTCTTGATTCCTCACTATGATTTTCTTTATTTGCCATCATTCTCTCCATCATCATCCAAATTTCTTATCAAACTTTATTCATTTTATTGTCCACCATCTCTGCTATTTTTTTTTTCTTTATTTCCCTAAACTCTTCTCTCATCTACCCTCCCTCATTATTTCTCATACTCACTTGAACATTGGAGGAAGCATGTCATAGATTTAAATTATACGACATCTTTGGGCTTATTTTCACATTGAAATCTAATCTTTCTAAGTTTCGAACCCACTAAATCCCCTGTTTTTATAAATAATTTGTTCTTTTTATAAAGAATTTGTTACCTCAGTATTTCATCAAATTTTACTTTAAATCTCATTAATTTTTTCAGATAAATGAATAGGAAGCATTTCAATAAGAAAAGAGCAAGATCGAAATCCCTAAAGGGAAAATAAGGACAACATTGGAATGTTGATGCTAAAAGCTGACTCAGACTCACGAAACATGGGTCGAGCGCCACTGAGCCGGGAGCAGGTTTTGTGGGTTGGGCTCAGGTGAAGTGGAATGAAGTTGAGAGCAAGAAAGCCCAGTTTGATTGTATGGCAATGAATATCATAAATTCTGCTTTAAACTTGGATGAATTGTTCAGGGTATCTCAATGCACTTCAACAAAGGAGATGTGAGACATTCTTGAAGTTACACATTCAAAATAAGTGATGTGAAACGTGCAAGGAAGCATACTCTCATTCAATAGTATGAGATCTTTAGAATACAACCAGAAGTGATCATAGTAGATGTGCAGAAAAGATTCACACTTATTGTGAACCATTTAATTGGTCTTGGGAAGGATTTTGATAAGGAGGACCTTAATATAAAGATCCTAAAGTGTCTTGATAGGAATTGACAACCAAAGGTCACTACAATATCAGAAACCAGAGACCTCACTACCTTGGGAAACTCGAGGAGCATAAGGTTGAAATGAATAGGCTAAAGGAGCAAGAAAATGGAGACAAAAAAGCTAGGGGTCTACCACTCAAGTCTAATGCTTTCGATGAAGAAATTAGTGAGGATGAATCCAATGAAGGCAGTGAAACAAAAATCCTCAACATGTTAAATAGAAGATTGAATAAATTTATGAAAAAGAGAGGGAAAGACAAGAATCCACAAGTTAAAAGGTATACGAGAAACTTGATTCTAAGTTTGCTAATTTCACTTGCTTTGGTTGTGGAAAGCAGGATCATATCCAGGTTGAATGTCTAAACCTGATGCATAAAGAAAAAACCCTGAACAAGAAGAAATTTAGCAAGAACAACAAAGGAAAGAGAGCTTACATTGCATAGGATGAGAATGACTCTTCATCCAGCTCATCATCAAAAGAAGATGAGGAAACCAACCTTTTTTTGATGGTTAGAAACAAATTTGAAGTAAGTAGTGCTAGCTTTAACATCTCCATGAATCATGAAAAATATAGCACTTTGCTTCAAGCATTTTTAGAAACTTATGATGAAGCAAACAAATTGATCTTATCAAACAATCAATTGAAAGGTTTAAACAATTGGTTGGAAGAAAGAGACAACTCATTGGAAAAAGAATTGAAAACTGTAAATTTTGATTTTGAGCATTTAAACTTGATTTGCAATAACCATGAGTTTGAATCTAGTAAACTAGCCAAATTTGAAAACTATGAAGTTTTGCAAAGCAAAGTAAAATATCGTTTGAAAACTTCTTCAAAACTGGTTATGGGAACTGCAAATTTAAATGTTGTTCTAGGTTCTCAAAACTGTGTTTAAAAAAGTTGACATTGGTTTCAAACCCGTTTTCCAGAAAAGAACTAGAAAGGTTAACATCTTTTATAAATAAAGCAAGAAGCAAGCTTCACCTTTTTGAAACCTGCTTCTATTGCTTGCATAAAGGTCATTCTGCTAGGACATGTATAATTAAACTATTTGATGTTCCAAATGGCTTGGTAAGGTGGGTACCTAAGGGTAATGTTAACAGATTTGGACCCAAGTTTAATAGGGTACCAACTTTTGAAACTTAATCTGTTTTTGCATGGAAAGGTGGCAGCCAACAATAAGCTTTGGTATTTGGATAGTCATTGTTCCAAACACATGACTGGAGATGCATCATTGCTTACAAATTTAAATGGAAAATATGAAGGTTTTGTCACTTGTGTAGATGACAACAGAGGAAAAATCTTAGTCAGGAGAGACATTGATGACAAAGACTCCTTGATCATCAAGGATGTTTTGCTGGTGAAAGGGCTGAAGCATAACTTGTTGAGCATTAGCTAGCTATGTGACAAAGGGTTCCAAGTCACCTTTGAACCAGAAATTTGTCTCATGTGCATTGCAATTTTAAGGAGGACACATCTTGCTGGTAAAAGGGTCATCAATGTATACATGTTAAACATAGAATGCATTGATTCTAGCTTAAATTGTTTGCTGTCTAGTAGTGAAACTTGGTTGTGGCATAGGTGCATAGCTCATATACACATGCATCTTTTGAACATAATTGCATCTAAATGTAATTGGATTACCTAAACTCAAGTTTGAAAGGGAAACAATTGGTGAAGTATGTCAACAGGGAAAACAAACCAAAAATTCTTTTAAGCATACAAATATTGTTTCAACTTCAAAACCTCTTGAACTGTTTCACATGAATTTGTTTGGACCCTTTAGGACCATGAACATAGGTGGTAATTACTATAGTTTAGTAATCGTTTATGACTTTTCTAGGTTCCCATGGACTTTATTCGTTGTAACTAAGGATGATGCATTCATTTCCTTTAAGAGACTTGCCAAACTAATCCAAAATGAGAAAAAACTGCATTATTGTTATTAAAACTGATCCGAAGGGAGAGTTTCAAAATGAATGATTTTGAAATATTTTGTGAAAATTTTGGCATTAAACACAATTTTTCAACTTCAAGAACTCCACAACAAAATGGATTTGTTGAGTGAAAAATTAGAGCTTCAGAAGTACTTGATAGAACTTTATTGAATGAAACTAATATTCCAAAATACTTTTCGGCTGATGCAGTAAACACAACATATTATGTCTTAAAAAGAATTTTAATTAGACCTATTTTGAAGAAAACCCCTATGAGCTTTTCAAAGGTAGAAAACCAAATATTTCACATTTTAGAGTTTTCGGCTGCAAATGCTTCATTGTAATAATGGCAAGGATAACTTAGACAAGCTTGATGCTAAGGCAAATGAAGGGTTCTTCTTAGGTTACTCATCACATAGTCATGCATATAGAGCATATAACAAGAGAACTGTGTTGATTGAGGAAACCGTGCATATAACATTTGACGTGACTAACCAGAGGCTGTAGGAAGCACCTAAGTTAGTTAGGTGATGAAGAATTAAATGAATTTCAAAGGCTGAAGATCACTGCAGATCAGAACAATGAAGAAATTGATTCAGCAGAGCTGCATGAAGATGAAACTGTTAGCACCAATGCTAAGCATGTGATTTGATTAAGTTAATAAAGACCATAGCTTGCTGAAGTTCTAATGGATTGAATATGGACTATGTTAGATCAATGCCTATCACGTGAGTTGATCAAGACTACTTCATGAAGAATCTGTTGGAACCAACCTGGACCAGAATTGTTCAAGTCGATGACTTTGAGCCAACATGAAGATGGTTGGGTGATTTGGTCTTAGGTCTTTAGTTGGGTTTGTGTGTTAATGTTGGCTTGGTTCTTAATCATTAGTTGCATGGTTCATCATTCCTGAGGTGCTAAGAGATTCACAAATATTAAAACTGTTTTTATTAAATTGGTTTTAAGAAAAATAGCCTAAACTAATTTTTGTTGAAAATCTTTTTCAATCAATTGAATACGTGAAACAATCGATTGAATTGTGACAGTTATTTCTATTACAAGTGGAATCTTTGACCGAGTCTTCTAACTGTCAATTCAATCGATTGAATGGTTTATTCAATTAATTGAAACTGTGACAGCTAAGCTATTTTAAAAATGATTTGGCTATATAAAGGAATTGGCACTATCATTTCAGATAACTAAGATTTTTGAAAAGCATTCCTTGAGATATTCTAAGTGAGAAATAGTGCCCAATTTGTGCGATCATTTTTGACAAAACTTTTCAAAACAATAAACCTCAAAGAACGTGAATCTTGAAGCATCCTTGAGTGAGGTTCTTGTGACTTTGGTTCTGGACCAAAGCTAAGTCTTCTACACCTGATCTTTAGTCATTGTAATATGTTCTGTGTAGAAGTACCGTGTGATCAATTGTTGATCTTACTATCATTGTAATCTGTTCTGTGTAGAATTACTGTGTGATCAATTGTTGATCTTATTGTTATTGTAATCTGTTTACTATTTTCAATTACTGGGTTTGTAATTGAGTTGGTGCAGTGGGTTTCTGCACTGGTCTCACATCTGCTGAGGGGTTTAGTAGGGTGAGTGCTGCGGGGAGCAGTGTTTGCTTGCGGGTTGCAAGTGGTGTTGGTGCAGTGGGTTTTTGCATTGGTTTCACACTAGCTGAGGTGTGAGTGCTGCGGGGAGCAGTGTGTACTGTGGGGAGCAAGGGTTGTAAACTGATCTTGTGATCTTTATAGTGGAAATCTTTGCTAGTTTGTAAAGGACTGGACGTAGCCCCCTTGAGGAAGGGTGAACCAGGATAAATCTTTCTGTTCTTGATTTCCTCTTCTCTCTTCTTGATCATTTTATTATCTGCTTGCATTCGCCTAATAAACTGATCACTGAATCTTGCTACTCACCGAGAATTTCTGGGTGCATGTTTGTGTTCTGAATCTGTTTACATATATTTGAATTAATTGTGCTTCTGCGTTGTTTCTAATCTATTGGACTGTGGTTAATCATCTTGATTCTGGATTAACATATCTTTGTACTGAAAATTGTTTTCTGGATTTATCTCTAACAATTTCTGCTGTGCATAATTGATTGTTTACTGGACAGTCCAGAATTACACGAGTTGATTGATTGAATTAAGAATTTTCATTCTCTATTTCAAGAACATTTCATATTTGTGAAAAGATTTTGAAAGTTCAATTCACCCCCCCTCTTGAACTCGATCTGAACCTTATTTTATAGAAACAACTCTATAACTGCCTCCTATAACACCTCCTAGAACTCTAGTGAAAACACTTTAGGCTGAGTTCAAGAGGTAACTATTAAAAACTTTTTGCTCTACAAGGTTCAAATAAGGTTTAGAAAGAATGAAAGTTTTCAATAAATTGCTTAGACTAGTGATTTGCAAGTGCAGTAAAAAAAATAATCGATTTGAAATAGTTTTCTATTTGAAATTTAAATTTCTCACAGTAGTGCACTCAAGAAATTTTCAGTAAGTTGAATTTCAAATCAATCAATTTGAATAACACTAAGAAAATTTAATGCAAATTTTCAACTAATTGCACACCTCAATCAATCAGATTAGTGAGCAAAACAGTGAATGCAACTTTCTCAAATTTGCACTAGAGCAAAAACAACAAACTCAAATACAGATTTAATCAATTTAATATTTTGAAACTAAACTAGAATTTAACTAAATGAATCAGATTTTGTAAAATACAATTTATACAATTCAGGAACAAAAAGAAATCAGGTAGATTCAATGAAACATTTTAATGAATGTGTAGTACCCAGAATTAATGCACAATACTGAGTAGTTGAATATTAGAAAATAAATCGATTTATTTCACAAACAATTGTTTATTTTTACATAGAAGATAGAATTATGTAGTAGATCAATACGCAAATTAAGGTTAGAGAGAAATTAAGATCAATCACACAAGATAAACATCTAGTCTTCCTTGCAAACAAGCAATAAAAATTCCACTAATCACACTGAATTGTACAACAATCAAGATACGTTCTTGCACCTAAGAAACCCAACTCCGCTTGTTTTCTTCAACCTTGCACCCTGCAATTCGAAAAACAGAACATACCCACAATACGATTTGAAGAAAAACAGATTCAACATAGTTTGCATAACTCTTCCCTTTGTCATGAAGAAGATGAGTGTTGTGCTTGAATATATAAACCAGTAGAATCAGCCCATAAACATCTTGATCAAAGAATCTTCTTGAAAGTCAATCTTGATCTCTTTCTTTAAGAATTCAAAACAAATCTCTCTCTGTATATCAAGTAATTTTCTCACATTGTAACTGTACAGAACAGGGGTTTATAATAATGTTCCTGTTCATTTTTTCCAAAAAGATTTAAAAAATAATTATTTGTTGACTTGATGATTGGTATAAATAAATTAATTTAAAGTTCAAAAAATTGATTTATTTATACCAAAGTTAGAATTTTCAAATTTTGTTTTTCAAAAATAGTTTTAATTAACTTTGTTTTAATTTCATGAGTGACTCCACTGATATTTGAACTTCTGTACATGTGATCATCACTTTCCACCCATGTACACACACACACTGAGGTATAACTAATCCTCCATCTCTTCTTAGTCTTCACTCTGATTGATTTTGCTTTGCCTGACTTCATCAAATACCAATTTTGTTAGGGTTCTAACAATCTCCTATGTTTTATGATTGCATTATGATATTAAAGTTGTTCATTTATCCTATTAATTGAAATTGTTATTCTGTATGTTTTATTTATCATTTTACTCTTGATGATTTAATTTCAAATATTGATATTTTTAAATTATCCAAGATTTTTATCATTTATTACTTTCTTTTACTGTTGTAGGATAAAATTACTTTAATACATGTATATATCTCACTTTCTTGTTATTTCATTTGTTTACCTTCAATCTTTAATCTAAGCACGTGATGAATGCTGCTAATTTTACTTTATTCATTCGTTGTTGATATCTCCACATTAAGGGAAATTCATGGAATTTTAATGTGGTAGAAAATTTAGTATCATTTAGAGAGATAGCTCATTCGAGTATGACCTTCATCCAAAGTCCAAACATTCCCTTAATATTAGGTGGTCCAATAGTCGTTACTTAGACAGCCTACAACAATCCATTGAACAATCTCTTTTTGAAAACAAGTTTAGGCCGAGTTCAAGGGGGGGTGAATTGAACTTTCAAAGATTTACACAAAAGATGGAAAGTATTGAAGTGTAGAATGATAGCTCTTAATTGAAACAATCAAAAGTATGATTTTGAAGTGCACAACAAAAAATCAATTATTGCGAGTCAAGATCAATCAATTGAAACAAAACAGAATTGAAAATAGCAAAGAAGAGTTTACTGAAACACATAATCAATCAATTGAAATCAGTCCACAATCCAGAGCAGTCCAGGAACAATTAAGCAAAAGCCAAAAACAATTAGTTGAATTTCGCACTCAGAGTAGTAAACAACATATAACAGTTTATTCAAATACAAATGTAGACAATTGAATAAAGAACACATTTCAGCACTACCTAGAGACAATAAGATAAACAATAGAAATAGTTAATAAAGAATCATTCAGACTGAAGTCAAGAACTGAAACCAATCAATTCAACAAATAAATCAATTAATTCCAAAGAACTCAGAAATAACAGCAATAGAGAAAACAATTGATTCAACCAAGAAAATAGTAAATAGGAATTCCTTAGTGAAAGCGAGTTTTCAGAATACCAATTTACTGATTAGTTGAAAATAGCAAACAAGAACCAAGAACAAACAACAATCAATTAATTAAGCAAATGAACTAGTTGATGAAGGCGCAAAATAACAACAACAGTTATGAACAATTGATTAAGCGCAATGACCAATTAGTTGAAAAATTGACAACAAACACACAATGCAGCAAAATTGAAACGCAATCAAGATGAGGGAAAAGAGAGATCAAAAACACGAAGATTGATACTGGTTCACCCTTCCTCAAGGACTACGTTTAGTCATTTGCCAACAAGCAAAGAATTCCACTAAAGATCAACAAAATCAAACCAATACAATGTCAATTACACTTGCTCCATGCAAGACATCGCTGCACCCTACAACACACAACGCATTGTACCCCACAACAACTATAAACAGTGCAGAACCCTACTGTACACTCCCAAAGTACAAACCCTATGCAATATGGGAACCAATCACACAATTACAAGTCATAAATCTTGTATAATATGCAACCAAATCACTCTTAATACAATAGTAATGTAAACAACAGTGCTTCTACACACAAAACGGATTACAAAACAAATGTAAATCAATGTAGAAGACTTAGCCTTGGTGCAAAATCAAGACTACACAAAAATCACTCAAAGTAAGGCTCCAAGATTTAAGTTCTTGATGGTTTTCTTGATGTATCGAGTAGAATGAGTTCTCACAGTAAGGGCATATTTTTCTCAGAAATTTTCAAAATGATCAGTCAAATGTTGTAAGTATAATAGAAAACGTGCGCTACCTTTAATATCAAACTAGTTTAAAACAGTCAAAACTCAATTGATTGATTCAAACATTCAATCGATTGATTTTTCTGTAACACAGAAAAAATCCAGCAAATTGATTTATGAAAAATAGTTAACTGATTTTACTTCACAAAATATATTTTTTGAAATCTCATTTTAAATTCAGTTATTTAGTTGTAAAACAAATTGAATTTATGAAGCTTTCCTTGAGTGATATATCCTACAACTTATGGTTTTGAACCAAAACCACTCTCGCACACACCCAACCTAAGTTCTAGACCAAAACTCCCATCAAGGTCCATGATGGCTTCAAGCAATCTACTTAGCAAGCTTTGATTCATGTTGACTTTATCAAATCACTTAGCAAGCGTTGGTGCTAACAATCTTCCCCAATTTGATGAAGGCAATCAAGTGTGTGTTGAGTTTCACTTCACTTGACCTGCACAAACTGCATTAGTAGATTTCTACACTAATTGAAACCTAAAACCAGATGATTAAAAAAACTATAAGCATAGCAAGTTCAAAAAAAAAAGAAAACTAATTGAACTGGAAAAATAATTGATTGTTTTTCTGCAGAGTTCCGAACCAGTTCAAATCAACTCAAACCAGAACCATGTGATTAGTCCCCCATACTTTGATATTTCTTCAAAGTATAAAATATAACAGTATTAAAACATAAACAACACATTAGTTCCATTCCATTAATATTTGAATCGTATTACAAACCATTAACGATTACAAGCCAAGCTTAATACGTGATTAAACCCAACCAAATACAACTCAAACTTAGATCAACCAAGCTGGATAAACCAGTAGAAACACAACAGTATCAGAAAATACAACATAAATAGAAAATAAAAATTTAGAATGCAACAACAAGCACAACAACATGGAAATAAGTTTAGGCCAAGTTCAAGAGGGGAGTGAATTGAACTTTCAAAATTTTTTGCAAAAATGGAACGTATGAAGTATAGAATGAAAGCTCTTAATTGAAACAATCAAAAGTGTTATTCTGAAGTGCACAACAAAAAGTCAATAAATTGCAGATCAAGAACACATAATAGAATAACCACACAGAATTGTAATCAGCAAAGAAATCAATTGAGATGCGAAAGCAGTAAATTGAAATAAGAGATTAATCTAGATAACTAAGAAATCAGTTAAGTAAAACTAGAAACAATTTATTGAATATTGCAATAAGAGCAATAAACAATAGTGTTTAGTTTATTCAAATACAGATACAGTCATTTGAATAAAGAATTCAGATCAACACAGCTCACAACAATTAAATAAACAACAACAACCACTCAGACTGAAGTCAGAAATTGAAACCAGTCAATTGAACAAATAGATCAATTTACTTTAGAGAACACAAAAAATAACAGTAGCAGATAAAACAATTGATTTAATCCTGAAAATAGTAAATTGGAACCCCTTTAATGAAAACTAGTTTATGAAAAAAAAAAATAATTAAGTAACCAGATAAAGATTGAACACTGAAATCAATAACAAATAACAATCAATTAAGCAATCCAATCAATCAGTTACTGAAGTCGTAAAACAACAACAACAAATATGAACAATTGATTAAACGCGATGAAAAATTAATTGAAAATATGACTACAGAAAAAGTGATCAAGATGAGGGAAAGAGAGATCAAGAACACCAAGATTTATACTGGTTCACCCTTCTTCAAAGGCTACGTCCAGTCCTTTGCCAACAAGCAAAAAATTCTACTAAAGATCAACAAGATCAATTCAATACAAAGTCAATTACACTTGCTTAAAGCAAAAAACCCACTACACACCACTACACATAGCCCACTACACGCCACAACAGGTGAAAACAGTGTTGAACCCTATTGCACAAACCCAAATTACAAACCCTATGCAATATGGAAACCAAACTCACAATTACAAATCAAAAACCCTATGTAATTTGCGACCAAACCACTTGCACTACAATTGCAATGTAAAGAACAATGCTTCTACACACAAAATAAATTACAAACAAATGTAAATCAGTGTAGAAGACTTAAATTTGGTGCAAAACCACGATTGCACAAAACCCACTCGATGCAAAGCTCCAAGATTCATGTTCTTGAGGTTTTCTTGGTGTAAATCAATGTAGAATATGATCCCTTAGTAAGGGCACATTTTTCTCTCTTAGAATTTCTCAAAAGTGTCAATCGAATGTCTTAGGTACAATAGCAAACGCGCGTAGCCCTTATATAAGCAAACTAGTTTTTAAATATGTCAAAAACTCAATCGATTGTTTTCAAACATTCAATCGATTTATTTTTCTGTAACATAGAAAAAAATCCAGTAAATTGATTTCTGTAAAAATAGTTAACTGGTTTTACACTCAAAATATGGTTTTCAAAATCTATTAGTCTCATTTTAGTTCCAATTATTTATTTGTAAAACAAATGAATTTATGCAACTCATGATTTTGAACCAAAACCACTCACACACACCCAACCTAAGTTCTAGACCAAAACTCCATCCAGATCTATGATGGCTTCAAGCAATCCACTTAGCAAACTTTGATCCATGTTGACTTCATCGAATCACTTAGCAAGCCTAGGTGCTAACACAACACACACATAACAGGAATAAGAAACACTCCTTAATGCAACAACAACAACACACATTCTTCTCCCGCATTGAATTCATCAAATGGAAGAGAAGGGACCAACTATGATATGCATGATAATGCCTACTCTTCTGGTCCATAGAATATCTGCCCAATCTTATGTTGGATATCTTCTGATGGTGGCTCATTTGATCTTTTTCAATGGTGTGCAACTGTCCTATCACCATTTGCTCAAACCTAGAGAATGATCCTTCTCCTACTATTGGAGGCTCGCAGGACATATACGCAAAATGTGCAGGATCAATTCCTCATCCAACCGCAACAACAGTAGTAGCACTAGTTCCAGCTCCATCATCCTCTTAATGTTGTTGTTGTTAAGCTCTTTCTCCATTTGCTTTACATACCCAGTAATCATCATTCACCTTCTTCAAATCAATCTTATTCTAGGTTGCAACAGTACTCTCATTTTGAGCTTTTACAACCTCCACAACTTCTCCTTCAACATCAATTTCAAAATATTCTATGAAATTGGATATAAGGACCACATAAGGTATACGATACTCAGGCTTTGTGGAGTCAAAGAAAGACCTCCAACGTGATATCCTTTCATTCAGGCATTTGGATTTCTTAGGCAAGTCCTGAAAAATTGCACTTTGTTAAAGTCATCAAGATCAGTGATGTTGCCTTTCCCAGCAATTTTACCAGCATTTCTCAGTCCAGTTACAGCAAGCCACACCTCATCGGTTATGGCAATATCAACTCCCTTAAGTTGCAAGTACATAACATCATAATCAAACCACTGATTGGGAAGGAAGCCTTTCACCAAATCTGGGTAGAGATTTCTAGACAAATTGAGAAACCTCTTGCGCATGCTGTAGTAGTTCTCTCACGTCATCCAACTTCTCTTCTTTCAGCTAGTCCATTCTTAGAAATTTAGGACTGATGATGGCCTTGCTTCTTACTTCACGATGATAGTCCTCAATACTCTCTTGGTTCCTTGAATACCATCTCTCAAGGTAGCCATCTTCACTATTATCCACTTATTCAGCCTTCTTTACAGTAGCCCTCTTGGTCCTCTTCTTTGGATTGGATAAGGAAGCCATGGTAGGAAGAATTGATGTTTTCCTGAAGTGGATGAATCTAAGGACCGCAGAACAACTATGAATGCAAATATATAGTGTTGTGGTGTGTGTTTGAATGCATGGCAGTGTAGTATATAATGAGAAGGAAAACTAAAGAAGCCAGAAGTATGAATAAGCATTGATTGACAACACAACAAGTTGCTTTTCAGTTTGTTAGGATTCTACAAATAATAAACTAAACTGGATATGACTTAGCATCAGACATTCTTTACAACAACTTTTAACTTGTTGACCTTCAATCGGTTGATGACAAGTGACACTTGGTACATTCTCACTCTTCACATGACAAGTCCATGCATTGAATGACTCAGCTTATTCAAACTTTCTTCTTTGATTGAGTTATCTGCTGTAGAACTAATCAATTTCTTGTTTTCAACCTTGCACAGATCAATAAATTGCATAGAATTTGTTCAGAACCTATTTATCAATTAGCTACAGTAAAAACCAGTAAAACATCAGTTAATTGAATTTGTTGACTCAATTAATTATACCAAGTTTGCATAAACTAAACTATGAACCAAAAATGCATAAATTGATTTAATTAACACATTTAAAATCAATTATGCCCAGTTCATTCCAAAGAAAATTGAATCTTTCTTTATTAAGGGGCTTAGTAAATAAATAAGCTATTTGTTTCTCAGAAGCAACAAATTGAATTATGCAGTCACCGTTATTCACATGGTCTCTTATAAAGTGATGGCGTATTTCAATGTGTTTGGTGCTGGAATGTTGCATTGAATTCTTTGTTAGGTTTATTGCACTGGTATTGTCACAAAGTAACGGTATTTTATAAAGAATTAAACCGCAGTCACTTAGTTGTTTCTTGATCCAAAGGCTTTGAGCACCACAACTCCCAGCAGCTATGCAATCTGCTTCTTTAGTTGACAAAGCTACACATGCCTGCTTTTTACTATGCCATGATATTAAACTGGATCCAAGTAGGTGGTAGGCTCCACTTGTGCTCTTTCTAACAAGTTTGCAGCCTGCAAAATCTGAGTCAGAGTAACAGACTAAGTTCAAGGACACTTTACTAGGATACCATAGGCCAACATTTGTTGTTCCTTTGAGATACTTCAGGATTCTCTTAGCTTGGTATCTTAAGCAAAGACACACGCTAAACATGATATCTGGTCTGTTGGCAGTAAGATAAAGGAGTGATCTTATAAGCCCTTTATATTTTTTTTACTCCACACTAATTCCTTTCTCATTTGCATCCAAGTAGCAACCAATTGCTATTGGTGTTGCATCCTCCTTGTAGTTCTCCATCTCAAATTTCTTCAGCAATTCTCTACTGTATTTGGCTTGACTAAGAAATGTTCCATTGTTGAATTGCTTGATTTGCAATCCTAGGAAGAAGTTGAGTTCTCCCATCATAGACATCTCAAACTCTCCCTGCATAACTGTTACAAACTGCTCATACAAATTCTTATTAGTGGATCCAAATATAATGTCTTTAACATAAACTTGAACAAGAATAATATCTTTGCATGCTTTCTTAATAAATAAGGTCTTGTCTGTTTTGCCTCTCTCATAGCCTTGAGAAAGAAAGAAATTACTCAACCTCTAGTACCACTACTGAGTTGCTTGCTTTAATCCATACAAGGATTTCTTGAGTTTGAACATATGCTCTGGATATTTATGATCCTGAAATCCAGGTGGTTGGCTCACATAAACCTCTTCATCTATGTGTCCATTTAGAAAAAACACTCTTGACATCCATTTGGTGTAATTCAAATCCATTCATGCATGCATATGCCAACATCAACCGCACTGCCTCTAGTCTATCCATAGAAGCATATGTCTCTCCAAAGTCAATGCCCTCTTCCTGGTTGTATCCTTTTGCCACTAGTCAAGCTTTATTTCTCACTATGAATCCTTGTTCATCTAACTTGTTCTTGAAAATCCACTTGGCTCCAATCACATTCATCTTCTTTGTTTTAGGGACAAGAGTCTAGACTTTACTTCTTGCAAACTGATTAAGCTCCTCATGCATTGCATTTATCCAATTGTTGCCCTCTAGTGCTTCAACCACAATTTTAGATTCCACTTGTTATATAAATGCCATGTGCTCACAAAAGTGATTTAAGGATCTTCTTGTTGATACTCCTTTCTGCACTTGACCAATAACATTATCGAAAGACAAATTCCTAGGTACTCTCCACTCCTTAGGCAATTTTGAATTGATTTGTTCTGCACCAGCTCCAGATTCAATTAATTGGATTTTTGGTTCAATTGATTGATTTGCTATAGTTGAGCGATTTTATCTTATTTATTCTACAATTCTGAATTCACTTTCTATCTAGTTGGAACTTTATCATCTGCATCTATCGTAGCACTTTCCTACATATTCTCGTTAGTTTCATCAAATGCAATGTGCATGGATTCCTCAACAATCTTCACATAATCTGTCCCTTTCAAACTTGAGCTTAGGTAAGCCAATTATCAGCTCTTTAGATGAAAGCCTATTGAGATGATGCATATGAATATGTGCTAGACATCTATGCCACAACCGTGTCTTATCATTCCTAGACAACAAACAGTTCATGCTAGATATACAAGAGACATTGAGCATGTACACACTGTTTACCCGTTTAGCTACAAGTACAGTATCACTGGTTTTTGAATATGCAATTATGCACAAATCTGGCTGAAATGTGACCTTGTAGCCTCTGTCACACAGCTGACATATACTGAGTAGGCCATGCTTTAAACCATCTACTAAAAGTACATCTTTTATGATCATATCATCATCTCCTCCAATGTCACCAACACCAAGTATTCTCCCTTAGTTGTTGTCTCCATAGGTGACAAAGCCATCTGGTTTCCATTTCAGATTAATCAATTGTGAAGCATCTTCAGTCATGTGTTTGGACCATCCACTGTTTAGATACCACAACTGCTTCTTTGATGCCAAACAGACATGCAAAACAGATTAAGTTTGAGGAATTGGTACCTTATTAAACTTGGGTCCACAAGTGTTAGTAATGCTTTTAGGCACCTACCTAACAAGCCCCTTAGGTACATCAAACTTTCTAACCTTAAAATTCCTAATAGAATGACCTTTTCTCAAATAATAAAAGCAAGTCATGAAAGGTGAAGACTGCTATTCATTAGCTTTAAAGAAACTGCTAAATTATTTTGCTTTCCTTGAAAACCACATTGATATCCAATGCCAGCTTTTTCAAAAACAAAATTCTGAGATCCCAAAATTGCATTGAGATTTGCGGTTCCCATGGAAATTTTAGATGTAGTTGTAATCAAATAGTTAACTTTCTTTTGCAGAACAGAACAGTTTTCACAGTTAGTTGGCTTGCTAGAATCAAAGTCACTAGAAGCTTTATAAATCATTTCAAGTTGATCAAAATAGGTTTTCACCTTTAAAATCTAATGTTCCAATTCTTTGACTCTACCTTCCAACCAATTGTTTAACCCTTTCAATCGGTTATTGGATAGGGCGAATCTGTTTGATTCTTAATGGGTTTCTAAGACAGCCTAAAGAAGTGAACTGTAATTCCCACTATTAAATTAGGTGTTGGGATCCATACTACTGAACTCAAATTTTTTGTCCAGCCATAAGACAAAGATTTGCTTCAATTTCCTCATGTGAATAATTATTGGAAGAGGTATCATTGTCTTCCCATGCTATGTATGCTCTTTTACTCTTTCCAGGTCTGTTGCTCTTCTTCTCCTATGCTTTCTCCTTGTTCACAAGGCTTGGACAATCCACTTTAATATGTCCCTGTTTACCACAGCCAAAACAGGTAAATTTAGCAAAACCAATATCAGATTTCTTATTATACCTCTTGCTTTGCTAGTTCTTCATTTTGCCTTTCATCTTAATAAACTTTTTGAATCTCCTTGTCAACAAATTGAGGTTCTCAATATCAATCCACTCATTAGAGCTTTCCTCTGCATCTGCAACCTTTGCCTTAAGTTCTAGGCTTCTGGTCTTTTTCTCCACAGTCTCCATTTCCTTCAGCCTAGTCATCTCCAACTCGTGTTCTCTCAACTTGCCAAAGAATGTTGCAGTAGTGAGTTTAGTTATATCTCTAGTATCTAAAACAGCAGTTACTTTAGGTTGCCAGCTCCTGTGTGTTAGCACCAAGGCTAAGCACGTGATTTGATGAAGTCAACATTGTGAGCACCAAGGCTTAGCATATGAAGCTGATGAGGACTGCCTCATGAAGAATCTGTTAGAACCAACCTGGATTCAAGTGAAGATTTTGTGCCAACATGAAGATAGTTGGGTGTTTAGGTCTTGGTCCTTAGTTGGGTTTGTGTGTTGGTGATTGGCTTAGTCCTAAATCACTTGTGGTATGGATCATCACTTCTGAGGTGCTAAAAAGATTCACAAAGAATTTTATTAAAACTGTTTTTAATAAAAATAACCCAAAATGTTTTTGCTGGAAAATGGTTTTCAATCGATTGAATTTCCAAAACAATCGATTGAATGTGACAGTTATTTCTGTTACAACAGAAATACAG
>Ga0209489_102123_pt1 | contig 40594 bp, 16 predicted proteins | sample SiratrowhiteBW_FD_187527 | JGI IMG/M metagenome (GOLD analysis project Ga0209489, IMG submission 187527) | Root nodule microbial communities of legume samples collected from California, USA - Siratro white BW (SPAdes) (version 2) | ecosystem: Host-associated > Plants > Roots > Nodule | place...
TTTCTTTTTTTTAAATGTTGATGTGACATTCGAGTATCAATGTAAATGGATAGTATCGTTTTTTGTCAAAGGATGTTTAGTTAATATAGGAGCAAAAATTGCATGATTAAAATAGTGTAGAACAAATGTTCGATAAAATAAAAGTGTTGTTTAATATTATTATTATTATTACAAGACTTTGAATATGTTTTTAAGGTGAATTTGTATGCAATAATGAATGACACTATGTATCAACAATTTTCGAGCACCATATTGTTAATTTTACAAATTAATGATGATGAATAGACAATGGAAAACAGTTTTTTTCCTTATATTATGCAATCGCAAATCACAAACTTATAATGGTATAGTTTGCAATTGATTAATGGCATAAAACTATTTTACACCGTCACTTTATAGTTTTTCCTCTTAATATTTTATGCAATAACAAAAGAAAAAGACTAAATTATGTTTTTCGTATTTCTACTCTTAATTAATACAGTATTTAGATGTAGTATTTATTATATGATATTCATTTAACTATTGACAGTGCAATTACAAAATTATTAGAATTCTAACATGAGCATGATTAGATAATTTTTTATTAACAAATAAAATAAGTTCTCCAAAACCTATAATTATTTTATGAATAAATTAATTTACAAAAAACTCTTGTTTTCTCTAAAGTTAATATTTAACTTATACAATAACAAAGTTAGGAAAAAAAATAAAATTTATTCAAAAATTAATCTTAGTCAATGAACAACTTTTTCGTTTCATAAGTATTGTGTATAGACAAGTTTATCCAAAATGAGTGGCAACAATATTTCATGCAAATATGAAGAGGACATGCAACTTACACAGGTTACTCAAATATAATCTTAAAGAAAGTCAGAAGTAGAAGGTACACTGTCTTATACCAGCATCACAAACCTTCTGTTAAACTCTACATTTGTTACTTACAAGTGAAGCCATTGGAAGCTAATTATGAACTTAAACTTTTGAGTTATTAAGTAGAGGAAGCCTGTGGCTGTTACCACTCCTTCCTGAATATTTGACTGGCATCAAAGCTGGATCATTATATGCACTGGCCAACTTATCATAAAATTCAGACATGTTAGGCTCATTTTGGTCTACTCTGTCCTTTTTGATCAAACACTGCATGCAGAAGACTTGGCTTCATCAGATTGCAAAAAGGCAAATGGAAAAAAGGGAACACAACTCATAATTGAAAAAGAATAATCATCTCTAAGCTACTTCAAAGCAGAAGAAAATGCTATAATCATATTAGCAACATGTGTTTCTCTACACTGGAAACAGTTCCTCATAAATTGTTACAATTTTGGTGAAGCCAATCTAACAACCAAATGAACATCATAAGAACTACAAAAAGACATCATAAGGTGACTTTTTAATCTAAACCAAGCCATTCCCCAGATATGGGATGTATACATCCTTTACAACCACAAGTGTCCATAGTTACTGTCAGTCTAATCAACAGCCAGATCTCTTTATAATTTCATCACTACTGAGAATGCTATATTTCAATTTTTTTCTACATCTAACACTAACTTAAGAACCCTGCTCTACAATCTATAACGGTTAGATGCGAGTGATTTTGTGGTCAAGCATTTCCTGTTATCTAGTTAGGCCAGATGATGCAAGTGAACAACTAGCAGCCAGGTTTGATGAGAGGCAAGAGCCAAGATAATGTTAACAATGGAAAGTTAAATGCTCATTAGGGCATGCAAAAAGTGCATTAGTAAGAACCATAACTTCACAACTAAACGAGGAATATGAACAACATACAGACATAGTAATCAACAGAAAAAAAAAAGTCAAAATAAATTAGAATGAGTTGTCAACCACCATACTTCGGTAGGATAAGCCTTGAAAATAGGAAAGAACCGTTTCCGGCAATACTCATTGAATAGAAGTGTGAGAATAGGAAGGGGAAGAATCAAGGCAGAGGCCAGTGGAAGCTTCTTCAGCCCGAATATCCCAATTACTATAATATGCATCAGTACCAATGAAAAAATTGTGCAGTTGTGCACTGTAGGCCAAAACTCTCCTCCAGTGTGGTACTTTGCCACATAAACATTTAAGAGCTGTCACAGAAACAAAAATTTAGGATATCATAAGAACTTTAGTAATCACATGGGAAACAAGTGATTGACATTTTTTCAATGACACAATGAAGTCTTCTACCAAGTTTCATCTTTATATAGCCATGAATTGTCCCTATTTTGCCTCAGGAATCATATCATATGAGAGAGAACCAAAACAAAAGAAATTAATTTAAATTAACTAAAGCAACTATAAGCATTAGATGAAAACATGATCACAATTTTTTTCCAGCCTTAATGGTTAGGAGATTGAGGGTAGGGAAAGTAGTGGATGAAATGCTTGCTTGATAACACACACAGCACCCATAAAATCATTTTATCCTGGAAGAGTCTCTCATTTGATAGAATTAATTTCTTTACTACTAAAGTTAAATGATTAAGAGAAAGTGTTCAAACAATAATAATTATAGATAGTTATATTATACAATATCATATTTTCTCTATTTTGCATTATGACAAAACAGAATGAGCTTTTCATCATTGATCTGCTGGTGTTCACAATAAAGGTAAAATAGAATATTGTATGGTGACCAAGTTTGTAAAAGACCAGAGACAATCCAGAAACCCTCTAACAATTACAATTTCAAAAACATCGTGTTCAAAGTTGCCGCAGAGTATATGTGACAAACTTTTATTGTGATAATTTGATAACACTTATATTTGCATCTCAAATCGTCTAAGTTTGCAAAGTGATCACTGTTAATAAGGTAATATGCTAGCCATGCTATATTAAATTCATATTATACAAGAAATAAGAAAGATAAAAGTATATAAGGAAAGAGGAAAACAAAAACAATTTGCAAACCTGGTTGCGATAAATGATGTATCCCAAACAAAAGTAGACTAAGAGAAATGGAAGTATTAGAGGAGCAAGGATGAAGTATGTAACACCAAGAAGATCAAAGAAAAGAATCCTGGGAATTTCCCTGTGGTAAGGAATTGATGGTGCCTCAAAATCATCAGTGTCAATATCTCCAACAAAAATTATATTAATATAGTTGTAAAGAAGTTGAATCAATTGAAAGAGTTCTGATGCTACGTTAGTCCATCCGAATGTCACAACATATGCTATGAAGAATGATGCCTGCACCACATATGTAGTATAAATATGAACATTTTATGCACAACATATGAAGCATTTTCCTCGCAGCATCAGCAAATAGTCATAAATTTTCATTTCAAGGAAAAGTATTCCCTCGATATGGTGAGATCTATAGAAAATATTGCAGAAATTTATTTAACTTGTGAAACAAGTAATTGTTCTCACCTGTGCTGGTACAGCTTCTGCTAGTACTCTGGGAAACTCTTTGGGCTCAAGAAAGACAGTCAATCGATACAAAACTGACCCTGATAATACATTTGTAAAGAAAATGTTCCATATAGTAAACCATAATACTTTAGTGCATGCACTTTTTTGTATTTGACTCCATGATATGTATCCTTGCAAGGATGAAAGCATAATCATAATAGGTGGCACAAAGGACAGAAACATCTGAAGAATCAGAATAGGAAGGTATCCTGTTATAACTTGGCTGACAACTGCCCTGCAACAAGCAGACATAGGAAGCTCTACTTTAGTTGTCATTCCACACAATTACTGTTTCTCATCAAAAAAATAAACCATTCTTGCAACTTACAAGCCGTCAAAGTGGAACAAAAATCCTTAAAATTTCATAATACATCCAATTTTGCAACTCGGTACACACCCACCGATACTGGTCCACCAAATCCGACTATCTAATCCCATTAGGCTTTTACACCCTCCTCTCAGATAAGTTATTTCTTTCTCACCTTTATACTTTCTTTTACTACTCTTATAATGTAAAAAAATACCATCATAATATAATTTCGCCTAGATAAAAACTACAATAAAGAATTGTCACAGCATCAGAGAGAATTATGAAATTCAAGTTTGGGACTTGTCAAGCTTTAACGATGCATGACTTATTTTCCTTTTTATTCAGGTGATATTTTTAGCATATATTCTATTCTATCTCATAAAAACTACACGAGTAGGAGAAATTGGAAGTATCCAGCACAAAAATGAAAATAAGAAATGCATCATTTTTATTTTCCTGTATAAAACAAGAAAACAAATAGTGGAGTGAAAAAGGAAAATCACAGAGAAGGATAGGAGTTAGATAACTTCCTTTCCTAGTCAGAGGAAATAATGAAAAACAGAAAAAATGTAACAACTCAGCATTCTAGGCAAGCCAACTAACAGAATGCAACCAAAAGATATGAACAAAATCTAACCCTTCCGAGTATCTTGTGAAGACCCTCAATTAAAAAAACAATCAAGAGAATAGAAAATCAAGTCTCTCCCTAAGATGTGCACTTCAATTGGGCTGAAAATAATTCTCATTTCTCATGTAATGCAAAGGCACAAATGTTTATATATCTGATCTTATTCTCTAGCAAACTATGGAAAGGAAAAGTTAAATGGGTAACATTTCCTACTTACATTCTCAGTATGCATTTTAGAGCAGGGAACATGGTTTCCAACTGATCAAGATGGCTAAGACCTTGCACTAGAGCAACTGGGATTAAAAATAGAATTGTAAGAACATTGCAGGCAACATAAGCCACCAGCTTGCTGATCCATCTTCTAATGAATGTGACAGAAAAGAAAGGCCAATAAACATCTTGAGGCTCTGGAGCTTGCTCAGTAATCCAGTGTGTGGGGTTGATACTTTCCTGAATGTTTAGAGCTATTGCAGCACCAAATCGTGACTTAAATGAGACAAAGGCAGCAGGAACTTCCTTTAAATTGAAAGTAGTTGTTAAACAAGTGCATATATAAGATATTCAATTAAACCATGAAAAAGTATATCTACTGCAGGATACAATATTCATATACAAAACCATTTCACAACGGATATCTACTATTCAACCCATAAGTTAAGGAGAAAACGAGGGTTAATCAAAATCAAAAGCAAGCCTGATTACATGAGTCACATGACCGATTTGTTCTTATTGGTCCGAGTTTGACATTGAGTAATAAATGGGTACATTAAGTCTTATTTCCAATAAAACAAAGAAAAATTCAGTTCGGCATATGGTTGATAGTATTGGAATTTATTGTTCTATGCTCAAACGGAATGCATCTTTAGTGCTTCTTTTTGGTTTTTTTCTTTTCTTCCACACAAATTTGTGCCAAATGATTTCTTTACTCAGTTGAATCTACTTCTCCCTATATATGACTCAAGTTTCTCCCACTCCTTTGATTTTTCATTCTGCCCACATTAACTTTATTTTTAGATTTTACTATTTAAGAGAGACTAAATCTTAAGGTAAAATCGTAATTCCTGTACTGTAAGCATACAATAAACCAAGTGTCTATTTATTTGTCAACATCACCAACCAAAATATGTAAATTGATCCATAGAAAAGTAGATTTAGACACCTTCATCCTTGTCTTTCATTTTTTCCTTATTCATATTTTTTTTATTTCTCCAATCTAATTTATTATAGATCTTCAATTTGAAGATGGAGTAGTACAGATATTGTGTTGGTGTTAAAAAGATATGTAAGAATGAACAGAATCAATTGTGAACAACACAATATGGGTAATATTTTCACTTACTGATGATTTTACTTAAATTGATTAAGTAAAATTATCACCACTTACTTGCCTTATCCTTATAATATAGGGTGTAAACCACACTACATATTAAACAACCCTATTGGAAAAAAATTAAGTATTACTTAAGTCCTGAAGGTTATTATAAACATGATAGATAAATTACCTTTCCTGCCACTGAACACTGTTCTATTCTCACATTGTCTTCAAGGTCTCCCAATGTCTTTTCATAACGATCTATCATATCAACTTTATGCCCAAAAAGTCCCAAACATCCATCACGCCTTTGCCTTTGAGGAGTATTGTCTTTATTCTTCAGTTGGGTAAGCCTTTTGTACAGTCTCTCTGCATCTGTCTGTGAGGAATATAGTTTAATAAGAAAAATTGAGCAAAGGTCAAGAGAAAATATTTAAACCAATTAAAACCCCATGAAACCACTTACAACTAGAATTTGAAGTTTACTGCTTCGTCGAACAACCGCATGTGAATGATAAGTAGAAGGATGATACTCCCGGAAGAACTGCTCAACAGTATCAGTACAATTGCTTCCAACTGGAACAGGAATACCTCTTACTAATATACTAAACTGATGAGGCTCGGGCTTGGATGAATAGAAACAAGCAATTCTTTTTGATGAAATATAGTCATACTCCTGCATATGGCAATAACATCAAGCATGAAATTCAATCACTATCTTTTGTCATTTAGCAAAACTAGAAAAATCTTGTGCATGTACAAAGCAATGTGAACAAAAACTACTTACATAATAAAGAAGAATGCAGACAACTCCAGTGAAGACATATGCGGCACAAAAGTGGATCCATAACCTTGCGAAAGGCCAAATCTAGCGATCAGAGTTACCATGTTATGATATAGATAAAAATCATTAACACTCATGAGGAAGTCTTTTCATTCTCACAAATGGTGTAGTTACAACAACAAACAAATACATTTTTGTCCGAAGTGCTAGGATGGACTTGCATATTTTGGGGAAGAAAAATAGTAACTAAAAACCAGGACTACCTAATATAAATGCATGACAGTGGTAAATCAGTCCTGTTATCAGAACTTCCTCTTCCATTCATACAAGATTTGAAACCATTTATAATAAATAATAATACCTAAAGAGTTAAGACCATCTTGATCAACAATACTCACCTGTTTGAACCATTGTTAACATTAGAAATACTGAAGGAATCCAAAGACTTGTTTTGAAACTCAGAATTATCACGAAGCTGAGTCCCCAAACAATTAATTGGAAGAAGAATGAGTAGTCCCACAATTCCACCAAAAGTAAATATTTTAAAACTGCACAATATACAAAGAGGAAAAACATTAGTAAACAAAAAAAAAGTGATCCCTTCGAAAACATACAACAAGGTGACACAAAATTGGAAGACCAATATATATTTTGAAGAAATGTTGATATAAAAGTAGTCAGAGACACAGTGATCACTAATAAAATTTAAGTTAACTAATGAATACACATTTGAATCAAATTTACTACAGCAAAGGGAATCCAGTTCTGATGCAGAAACCACATATACATGTTTACCTTCATGTATGAACTTGCATAAACATAGATAAGTTATACTCAGGATGTTGGAATGTCCAGCAAAATTTGTAAAAGAGGCTTGGTTAGCCAATATAATGAGATAGTTCTTTAAATCTAGCAATGGAATAATTTAAGTCACCTGAAAACAAATATGCGCATAAAGACAAAAGCGTCTAAGCCAGCAGTTGATAAGAATTCTTCTTCAGTGGTCTCCCATGCTTCTCTCACCCAGTCAGTACTAGCTAATAAACGTTCCAAGTTAGATTGAGCACCCTCTTGACGTTTTCTTTCAGAAACTAAGCGAGGAGCATAGACGGTAAGATTACAAGGTTGTTTCCTCAATAGAGAGTAGAGGGTGAAAAATAAAGAACATAGCCCAAGGTTAATTCCAACTGAAGTTAGAAGAGCAGCAAGAATCATTATTGAAATCTGCTTCAAAACCAGCAGATCAACTCTGTGTAACTGACAACACAACAGCAGTGTGACTTCTGAAATTAAAGAAATGGAACTCTCAATAGTTGAATCGTAATAAGCAATGCACGCCCAGATTATCACTTTGAACAAGTCCACCAATACTCAAATTCAAATTCCAATAATGTTCTTATCTTGCAAACAATCGTTCAATTATTAAATTGAAAATCTAGAAACAAAATCTTCAAGACATTCTAAGCCCAGGCAAACACTATATAATTGTGACTCAGTGAGCATTATAGGTTACCTTACACCAAGAAGAAAGTTTATCATTTCACAAACCCCAAGAACTCCACTATAAGGGTACAAATCTTTGTCAAATGCAGTACTCCTAAAAACTTTCCATTAATTTACACATCCATTAATTAAACATGAAGATAGAATTGTATAGGGTTGATACAAGATAGCGGCTTCAGATTTCAAAAGGTCTGCTAGATATGTTCACATATCACAAATCAGATCTACATCAAAACATTTCTATACAATTTCAAACAAAACTTCCTGTAACCATACATCATGCAAGGATATGTTGTTTTAAAAATTAGGTACGTTTCATGACAAAACAAAGATATGATATGTATGAAATATAGACCAAATTATAGAAACTGAAGAGTTTGTGGAAGAGAGAAACCTGGCTATGAAGCAAAAGAGAGAAGCATCACTGAGTACAGTTGCGGAAAAAATTCATGATACAATTGCAAGGAAGGAATTTGTGTGTACGTGAATATGAACAACAATAACAACAACATGGTACCCCGACAAACAGCAAAATAAACTACCGATCAACCTCCTTTTTTGGTGGCGATCATGAAACTCCACGAACATCCACGTGTCAATGTCTGGTTTGTTAGTTTCTGTTGGAATCATATATTTTTCTTGAACCAAAAGAACAATGCTTGAAGGCTTTTGAGACTACGTGTTCAAGAGGAGATGCGAAAGTTCCTTAAAGCCATATTGGTGGACAATAGTGTTTTTGGGATAAGATTAATATTCATGCAGAAGTGGGAGCCTAAAGATGGTTAAATTATATTTATTTTATTTTAAGATTTATTTTTATTTTGTATCTTAAAAAAAAACTGATTTTGATTATTTATCTTTTGAATTCAGCTCAATGATTATTATGAAATAGTAATTAATTTCAATTGTAAAGCACTGCTTTGAATTTAACTTGTTCAAAACATAAATTTTGGTCTCCTTAAAGTCATTTAAATGAAAAATATGAAACCAATTGGTATTCAAATAAAATATTATAAATATAGTAAAAAGTGTGTAAAAACAAGTTTCATAGATAATAAAAAAGGAAACTTGATATTAGATTTCCAATTTTTTCATTAGACTCACATTTATGTAAATTTTTCACTATATTCATTGGTGTTTTTTTTATCAAACATGGTTTTTTTTTTTCAGTAAAGCTGATAATTCAAGTTTCATCTTTTGAATTAGTTTAAGTGGGATTTAAAATCATGTTTCAAAACCGAAAATAGTCATTGTTTTAGAAATCAAAGTGAAACAAATTTAAAGATGAAAGGATTAAATTGAATTTTTGAAAAAAAAGAATCATCAAAATGTATCTTAAAAATAAGATAAAAACACAAATATATTATGAAAGAAATTATAATTCTTCTAAGTACTTTACATAAAAGTTAACAATAATCTATATTTTTAGATGATAATGCAATCGATATAAGTTTATATGTTTAAAAATATACACTATAAATTTTAATTAAATATAGTTTAGCTATTGAAAATATTTACATAATATAAATTTTAATTAATATATATATATATATATATGTATATAATATTTTATAAATTAATAATAATAATTATGATTATTATTAAAAAAGGATATAAATTTATTGTTTGTAATATATTAAAATTTTAAAAATTTATAAGTGAATACCTTATTTGTAAAACTAGTAAATATATTAATCAATATATAATGCACTTAAACATAATATGTTATTAAATTAATTATAAATAATAAAAAGAACTAAAATAATAAATACTAGCTGAAAGGTCAAAGATTTAAAACTAAAAATTTATAAAGACCAAAATAAAAAATAGCAATACTTTCTTAGACTTAAAACATATTTAAGAAAAAAAATTATATTGAATTTAAATTATATATGACTAGAAAAAAAAAGTAAAACTTATTTCCTTATGTTATATATAGTTAATATATTATAATTATTAGTTATAAAAAAAATTAAAAAAACGCTTTTATCTTTAAAGATAAAATTCCTATTTGTGCGATTCAACATTGTAATATCAAAATTAATATGCAGAAACTAAATTATAATTTCCAAGTAAATTAGAATCATTTTAAATATAAATGTAATCTTAAAAATACTTTTTTTAATAATTTCGAATATTCCTTTAATAGTACTTAAATATGAAATAATAATAGTAATAAATAATAATAATAATAATAATAATAATAATAATAATACTGAAAAATGGTAATGGAGCCACAACTATTTTTCCATAACACCTGTTATCTCAATAAGTGTCCACGTATACAATCCACGTCAGTCCCATAAAAAAGAGCATGCACAGCTGCCACATCACCATCGTTCTCCTTCTCTTCATATCCTTCTTCTTTCCTCGTAAACTAAGACTCTGCTCCTAACTTTGTGACATTTTCCACTCAAATTTCAGGTAACCTCTGCATGCATCCTTATTTTCATCAATCTCTCTTTCAATATACTTAAGTAAATATTCGTTTTTCTATCAGAAGGTTATGGATTCTGTTTTTGTTTTCCAAATTGGCCAATTTTTTAATGACATTGAAATCTGATTGTTCAAACGAGGTTGAAGACAATGAGTAACGAGTTTGAAGGGCATGAGCGGAAATACTGCCAGCTTTCAGCAAAACTGTCAAAAACATGCATTGAAGCTGCTGCTGCTACTCATGGAGGTACTCAACATTAATTTTCATCTTTGCTATTTTGATTACATATTTTGTTATATACATTGGGTTATTTATTTTTATAAAAATGTTTTAATTAGTTAATAATGTAGGGACATCTTTATGTTTTTCTATCAAAGAGACACCAAACCTTGTCCCTTATTTAACACATTGATTTAGCCAAATAAATATCTAATTTATTTGCAAGTTGCACGGTACTATAATTCCATTACATAATCTATGTTATTTCCTTACATTTAATGGAAACTTACTTTTTTTGTTCCTTACAAGACTGAGATTCGATATCATTCTTCAAGAATCAGAGTTTATTTTTGCTCAAATCAATGGCATGCTCATCGTAATAGTTAAACATACACTAATGGAAATCTCTACCAAAATAAGATTCATAAAGTAAATATAAATTTGAGTTGAATTTGAAAACATCATGCCAATACATACAAAGATTGTGCTTTAATTTAATCCAATAATTAATATTCCTATAAAAATGGCAACATTAGCTTTTAAAAGATTGAAAGCCGCTAATTCAACAAATGATTTTAGAAAACAGATAAATTCTCATTAAAATCTGAATTGTAAGACAATGGAGATGATTCTCACAAAACATTTGACTGATTAAAACATTTGACATGAGTATAAAAGGTCAGGACTTGAAGACAATGCTACGGTGCATCTTTTTGCAATAACCAAGTATTTTATTTGTGATTTTATTTTCATGTATTTTTAGTGCTACATTAATTTCAATCACTTTCTTAAAATACAATAATCACTACTATTTTAATTTGTGGTACTTAAAATTATTATTATTTCGAATTAAGTTCTACTTAAAATAAGATAATTATCACTTTTAACTTTAATTTAGCTTCTATTTACTAAAAATACTGTTTTTGTTTAAATTCTAACGTGTAAAAAACTTTTAATATTAATGTTACTTAATTTAAAATGTAAGTTTAAATGAACCAATCTAAACAGCTAATATTATTCTTGCTAACTGGTATACCCTTGTTTCAAACTCATTTTTATTTTTATGTATCCTTTATGCCCCTTCATTTTTTATCATCTTGTTAGTTGACAGTTAATTAATTGTTTTCTAATATACTGATCATATAGTAAAGGCGCATTCAAGAAAATTCAGTGGATTTTAAATTATTTCATCTTACTGCTGTCTTAACTTCAAAATGACCACAAAATTTATCAAGATGAAAGAAATAATCGAAACTTATGATTTCATTGCAGAGCAATGTGTGCGTGTGTATATATATATATATATATATATATATATATATATGTATCATATACACACACGTATACTGTATATATATGTGTATATATATTTTTAAATATTTTTGTTCAATCTGCAGAGCTAAAGAAACAAAAAGTTTCAGAAATAAAGGAGGGAATTGAGGAGGCAGAAGCTTTGGTATCCTCATCACTTATGTATTCTTTTGGCTGGAAAAGCTTCCTTTATTTCCTCTCTATTATGGCTTTCTGATATATTGGTGCTTATGAATTTGTAGATTCGGAAAATGGACCATGTGGCAAGAAGTTTCCAGACAGATTTTAAGGCTGTGCTTCTTGCTAAGGTGAGGGAGTACAAAGCAGATCTGAACAACATTAAAAGAGAAGTGAAGAAAATTGTATCTGGTGTGTTAAACCCTTCTGCACGGGATGAGTTGTTAGAATCGAACATGGCAAATGTTATGAAGGTATATTTTTAAGTTAACATCTGTTACAGATGTTAAAGGGCAATCCACTGTCTTGTTTAACCACAATGAGGCAACCATTTAGTCCTCCTTTTCCTTTATGGTTATGTTTGTGCACTAATTGGTTAAGTAGTGGCTACTGTTGCTAATGTGTTTCCAGTGAAAAGAACAAGTTGCGTTTTTTCCATCTTCTAGTAAAGCATATTCAAGTAAAACAATAAAAATACAAACTTACTTTAAGGGCAAGTATAAAATTTACCGTCCATTATTAATATTTAAGAACAGTTGTCGTAGATTGGTTTTGCTAATTTTGTGGATTGTATTGAAAATTTTAAGTAAAGAATGAAACTTTGGATGCATATTGCTGTATGCTAATTTAAATTAGATTAGAACAGGGATGTATCAGATATTCTAATAAAATTAATCTTTTGATTGGGAAAACTTAATTAGAAAACATTAAGGATTATAAAGTTATCATATGTGATGGATGGAGGGGGAGATTTAGGCTAGATTAAAATTTTGTTGTCATCTTTACAAAAAAATGGTGATAATTTCAGTTCTAGAGTGTAAAATAACATTTTAACTGGTAGATAAGTGATGGTAGATTTTGAGATTGATTAAGGGGGTTCAATCTGAACACTCATGTTTCTTGGAACGACCCCACCAATCTGATACTCATTGCTACTATGATTGCAATAGGCATCAGCTGATCACAGAGAAAGATTAATGACATCAACAGAAAGGTTGAACAAGTCTAGTGAAGGAATTAAGGACAGTAGTAGAACAATGTTGGAGACAGAAGATCTGGGCGTTACGATTCTTCAAGATCTGCATTCTCAGAGACAAGCTCTGCTGCATGCACATCACACGGTAACCAACTATCTCTCCTGCTTTAACCTTTTTTGTGTTTTCTTTGAGTAACAAGATGCTTTTCAAAATTTACTTTCATATTGGTAAATTACTAACTTTGACATGCAGCATTTATTTGGAGTGTACCCTTTAGACTTCTGAGTATTGCGAGAAATCGCTTGTCAGAATTTATATACTTGCCACCTCTAATGTACATGTGTAGACTGCGTTTCACGTCTTTAGTAACTTTCCGCACATAGGTTTTATATTCGCACTTCAACCACTGATGGTTGTGTTCCCTCATGCAGCATCATGGAGTGGATGATAACATAGACAAGAGCAAGAAAATTTTGTCTAACATATCAACAAGGATGAACAAGAACAAGTGGATTCTCAGCACCGTTGTTGTGGTCCTGATAGTTGTTATCACCTTGATTCTGTACTTCAAGCTTTCCTAACACTAGTGGTAGAATGACACCTTTAGGAATGAGAAACTCCAAAAAAGTTATTTCCCTTTTTTCCTCAATTAATAAATGTTTTCTACTCTAGCTATTTGATTGTTACCAACAGAGTTATGAAAAATTATGAAGTATTTCCACCAACTGTCCTATTTTACAGCTTAATAATACAACTAGATATTAATACTTTGTGCTATTTAATTTGAGCGGAATAAGTAAAATAAGATCGAACAAATTAAAAAATTATCATGTATGAACTGATTAAAACTAACTGCAAACCAAGTTAAACCATGCTAAAATGTACTTTGTTCACCCAATGTACTGACCAGATAATCATCCGAACTCAAATAACCGCTGTGTGCTTATTTTGAATTGATCTGATCTGATGCCCATTTTCTGGCCTGAATCGATTTTGCGAAAGATTTAAAAATCAACTCAATTTGAGTCTGAAACCTAAGTCTCGAGAACTAATTCCTACAACGGAAACCACTAAATCACATCTATATTTTGAATGTAAAGGAGTTTTCTATTTATTACACATTCTCTTGGGATATTTCATACAGGAAAACGCATCATCTATCACGTCACAAGGATGCAAACAAGGCATATTTTCTTATGCGAACAAAGTACTATTCTTATGCGTATAAACTGTGTATGGCTGTCTGGAACATTCTTCTCAAAGGTCCTCACTAATTTTCATGCAGAATATGGAATTCTGAGGGCCATCCTTTGAGCAAGCCAAGGTTTCTCTGGTTCTGGATCGATGAAAGGATGTGTGATGAACTGCAAAGCTTCTTCCTCCAACAATTCTCTACACCATGTTACTCGCTTCGACGGACAGCAACCAGGTCCAAAGCACCTATAGTTATGATAAATTACTTCAAACTTCTTTAACTCAGCAAACAAATTTTGCATTTAAGGCAAGTAAAAAAGTGTTTCCATCAGTATATTCATGGTGTCAGCATAACACATCACATTCTTTATTCAAATCAAACTCCTTAATTTTGAATCTTCTGGCAACATGAAGCAGTTCACTATCTCAATATGCTCTACATTTATACATTATAATTGTATCAGTATTCTACAACTGTTTGATACCCTGCAAAGCATAAACAATGTAAAATGGAATGTGACATGAACTACCTGTACTCATAAAAGCAAGCACTTCTCTCATTCTCCATTTTCCCCCAGTTATCCCATCCAACAGGTCTTATACACTGATCCATGTAAGTGTATGCAAAGACCACCCTTCCAAAAGGGCCCCACGGTCGTCCAAGATATGCATACGAATGTTTTCCGTTACCTGTGATAACGCATCTGTAATGGCACCAAAAGACCACTCGAGTAAAATACTTATGAGGAACCAAATGGTCCAGAATATATATATATATATATATATATATATATATGTATGTATGTATGTGTATATATATAAAGATTTCTTGAATAGGGAGATCTACAACCAATGAATACTGGCCATACATGGTTTTATTTGTAAACCAATTGAAAAAGAAATATGGGAACATAAAATACATTAATATCATAGTTCATAATAAGTATTCATAGAGAGTAAGTTCCAAGTCTCAAAGGACTTCCAAACCTGGAACAGTAGAATGCAGTTATGTAGATTTATAGAAACAACAAGTCAGAAATGATACTGACTTCTGAGTTAAATTGCTTAAAAGGACAATTTTACCCTTATGACTTAAACCATTCCTATTAATCAAATCCTAAGGAGATAGACCCTTGTGAAAGACAGGGTCTTTGATATCTTGTTAGTCACTATTTGACAATTTCAGCACCATCAAACAATACTAACTTGTGCATTCACTTTTCAGCCTATTTTTGCTTAGATGCCCTTAAAAAAGAACAAGTCAAATGTCAAATTCAGTATTTCCTCTTTTCTATAAAAAGTAAGTCCAAAAACAACACACAAAGAGCTAATTTAAATTAAATTTACAAGAAGCTCTAACCCCTAAAAGCCTTAAACAATAAACTCAAACTTATTATGAAATAGCAACATTAGAATATTAAAGCTATTATTCTTACATTAGAAGTGTAACTATGACATTACTTGACCTAATACAATATATAAGTGTATTAGGTTAATTATTTATCAAATCTCAAAATATCGTAATATTATTCAAAGTTGTCTTTCTTACATTTTTCTCATCTCTTTTCCATCAGCATACACCAAGAGAGGAAAATGCTACCATGGAATAACAAAATAGCAATCACTATATTTTCTAAGAGTGACGCATAGAAGTTAAAACTCAATTCAAATGGTTGAATAAAAAACATATGATCTTAAGAACTAATTCCTTCCTTATTGGACAGTTGAAGAACTTCTAAAGACTAAACCACAGTAATACGGGTAGATAAGATTTTTAACCTTGGAAAGTGATCAGTACATACCTTAAGAATACGTAACCAGTTGTTTCCTGTGATGATTTTCTGCTCTGTGCAGTTATGAAGCCCTCAGACTTGCAGTGGATATGACAATGCTCCAAAAGTGCAGTGCTATTGCCAAAGATGAAGTCCACACTTCCTTCAATGTAACAATCTTTCAAATATTGTTTACCGTAATGCAAGTACAATGTGTCCTGCACCGCAATCATTGAAGAAATTTATCCACTTGTAACTTTGATAAAATATCCTTAATGAAACAGAATAGGGGGATTGAACGTAAAACCAGATAGACTACTGATCATGGCCCAAGTTAATTTAAAGTACCACTCTTTTCAAGAGAATGAGCCAGAAAAGTAACAATCATAACTTGCACAGGAACACATCCAACAAAGAAATCATCACTAACGCACTTTTATATATCACGAGCAAAGATGAACTTTTAGGGTCTTCAAATTTTTCTCAGCAATTCAACATACGTATATCACCATCACACAATCATGCCATGAAACCCCAAACCTATATAAAATGACAACGAGACATTGGAGCTACCTGCCATCCAAGGAACCTACAATTGTAGAAGGCACATCGATCTGCTGTTACTCTAATTGCAACTGCTTGCCCTGAACCCTGTCAAAAAGAGAAGGAAAAGGAAGGATCACTATATAAGGTCTTTCATAGTTTCTACTTGTAAATATGTTTTGTCTCCATTAAACTTATGAAGAAACAAATTGGGTTATATGTGTATAAAGCAACAATACCAAATCATCTAAAGAATTTACAACCGGATAATTGCCTATCAAAAGAATAAATGTAAAAGATCTCAATGCTCTATCTTCACCAATAAGTAGATCCAAAAATGAAAAGGGTCAAATTACCGGTATTCTTTCTATTACATAAACTATTTGTAAGTAAGACAATGACAGGCCATTTACATGTATCAACATGTCAACTACTGACAAAGGGGAGCGTAGTACAAAGAAAAACCTTGAAAACAGTGAAATTTTACAACACAAGCAATGCATTACCTGAGGGGCAGAATTCTCAAAAGTAATATTCTCAGCAATAAAGTCCTCCCCTTCCACAATGGTACTCCCACAACCGAAGGTCCCAGTCCCTATTATCCTCGCAGGCTGCAAAAAAAGCCAACAAACAAAAATGTTTCTTTCACATATACCCACTAATTCAAATGAAAAAAAAATGATTAAAAAAAAAAAACAAATGAACAATTTCGACACACACCCATTAACCCTCTATTAAAATGAAGAAATGATCAAAACAAATTAACAATTTTGACAAACAACCAGTAACCCAAACGACGATAACATAAAAAAAATGAACAGTTCTGACACATGCCCACAAACCCATTTGAGGAAAAAGTCGAAGAGAAGAAAGGTGCGTACTTGATGGTGATTGATTCCGGCGGCAGTGTTGTTCCAGGTAAGCACAGTGCCCTCAGGGGACCGAGCAGCGAGAGTGATGAAATTTTTGGTCTTGGGGATGTACACCGGCTGCCGGTAGATTCCCGGCGAGACCCGAATCACCGTCCGGCGAATGTTGCCAAGCGGCACGGCGTCGATCGCCTCCTGCACCGTCTGGAAATCAGCGGTTCCGTCCTGTGAAACGGTGATTATGCACGCTGCCATTCTGTAGAGAGAAAAGAGAAATTTTGGTTGTTTTTTTTTTTTTTATGAGCAAGAGAGATTTTGGTGACAGAAAACGTACCAAAAGTATGTTACAACATCTCGAAAAAAAAAATGGAATAAGAATATAATGAAATGGAATAGAATGGGGTGCGTTATGTGACAATAATGAAACGAAATGGTGAGGTGAAAGTGAGTGAGTGAGGTCTCAAAAGTTAAGGTAGTTGCTGGCAGAGTCGTACTTTTATGCTTTTACTCAATCTAATATGTTGCCCTTAGATTCCTCTGTGATTCACTTTTGGGAAGGGAACACCATTGGAGGATCAAGAATATATATATATATATATATATACGTTTTTTGTTTTCAGTTTGTTATTTTAATTTTTCAATTTAATCTTTTTCTACTTTCAAACTTTCCTCGCCTATATTTTTATTGTTTTTATCTTTATAAGTGAACACCCTTTCTGTATTTTTATTATATTAATGAATTAAAATTTAATATTTATATTAGTTGTAAAATTTATATTTAAATAAATAAAAATATATCTATCATTATTTTCTATATGTGATATGTGATTTATAATATAAGTGAAGATCATGTTGGAAAAATAGTATATTTGCAAGAATGAGAAAGAAAACAAATGTAATAATAACGTGGAGTATATATCCTAATAGATTTAATTATTGATTTTTTATAAATTTTTGAATTTTTTTTTATTTTATCAATATAAGTTTTTTTAACTCAACTGTTAAGTTTGTATATTCTAGGTATTCTTAGAAAACTAAAACAAATAATTAATTAGTACCACAAATAATGCATCACAATTTGAATATGTATGTTTGTAAGGATTTGTAAGGACTTAAAGACATGGAAATGGAGGAGTTGTTTTAGGTTCCTTTACATTAGAATTGGAATATAGTTTGTCAAAGAAAATGATATAAAATTATTCTTTATCTTTTTAGTGTGCGAAGAATTAGTGGTGTGGAGAAATCATAATCAATTATTTATATCATCATATATTAAAATCATAATACATATAATCTGATTATATATTATTTCAACTGGGATAATTAATTATATGTTATTTTAATACATATAATCAATTATTCTCTATTGATAATCAATTATATCTGGTGTGTGTTTTTATTTGATTGATTTACATAAATTATCCCTATTAAATTATTTACGACTTAAGTAAATAGTCTAACATAAGTAAACGATCTGGTACAAAAGTGAATGTATGATGTAGTATAAGGTGTATGTGTGTGATGGAGTGTATAAGATTGTTGATTGCTGGTTTGATGTGGGGAGTTTGGTTTTGGAGTTTACAAGTTCAAACTTTGGAGGATTAAGGGACATGTTAAGATAAGAAGTGTTGCTTTGAAGGAAGCTAAGAATATTAGGAAGAATGAGTCAAATTCGAATACTTTACATTGTCTTCTTGCTTATATGTTTAATAAGAAGGAGAATGTCATTGTTAGACTTTTTAGTGTGATCGAGATCTTATTAGCTATGAGTATCTTGTCAATATTAGTTTTTCACAATTTGTGTTTCATCAAAGTAGACAACTATTGGTTGTAACTATATCAATGATTGTGGAAATATAGAATTGAGCGAGAAAAGAGGTAAAAAGAGAGAAAGAGAGAGATTTATGTTTTTGCTGGTGAATCAAATTAAAACCCTAACTTTACTTTGAAATAAAGAGAGAAAGGAGGAGCTCCATCATGACAGGTTTGCGAGAATTTTTGAATGTTTTGCACAAAGATTGGAAATTGGGATTTTACAAATGATGTTTAGCACTTGGAAGAGAGAGTTTTGATTTGCGACTTGCCACGACGAAACAAGACAATGAAAAGCCGCCAATATCCGATTAAGTAGAGTGACTAAAAGTTTTATGCCATCTAAGTAGTCAACAATAAACATATAGTAGTTATCTACTCTATTCATTAATATATGTCTCTACGAAATAAAAATTTGTAATTATAAAATACAATAAAATTTTAATTATTATTATAATAAACAATTTAATTTTATAATCTTTAGTGATTTCTTTAATAGTTGTAATTATAAATTAATTACAATAAATAGTAAAGTTTCATCAATCATAAATATAGAGGTATGTATAATCCATTATGCCATGATATACACATTTATATTTATGAAGATTTATGGTTATACATGCTTTAATAATATCTTTTACCATCTCATTCTACAATCTTTCTCTCCATATTTGTCTGAATATATTCTCACAATCAATTATCAATTTAATAATCACATTAGGTCATATACAAGTAAACTACAAGTCACAAACTATATTTTTGCTTTTTTTTTCTAGGAACATTTCATTACAAATCCAAATATGAGTCTAAATCTTTCATTGAATAAAAATGAAAAAATTAAACAATATATAAAAAAAAAACTCATAAACTTATTGTTTCAAAGGTCGGGTTAGAGATGATGTCAATTATGAATTTAACTCAAGTTATATTATTGTGAAATTTACTCAACAAATCTTGATCCAATAATGATATGATTTTTATATAAAAAAATCATTTTGTCAGAAATTTCAAATAAATATGCTATATATTATATATTATGTTAAAATTATAATGTGTGAAAGTAAACTATACTAACTTTGTTAAATAATTGTATAATATTTATTAAAAGATGTCTTTTGAGGAAAAACGACCTCATCAATTTCTTTTAATGTAAATTTTGCTAAAAAAATATGTTTAGTAACTTGACAACTATTATCACTATTTCTGATTGAAGTTAATTATTAAAAAAAATTGTAGTAAATCTAGCGTTATCTTATGGGTATTGTTTATTCCCAACTAATACATTAAATAAAAAATTATCTTATTGTATTTATCAAGCATTGTCCGTGTGTACCCTATTATGTCACCCAATACACTTTTCATACTCTTCCACAAATAACGAGTAATAATCAGAAAATCTCTGTAAACGGTGAAAAAAAATTTAGTAGATACATACATTTTTTCATAAAAAGCCTAACTAACACCAGATTTTGAGTTTAATTACTCACATACTCAGTACTAATAAGTATAAATTATAAATATCTTAAATAAAATTAATAATTCAATAACTTGTCTATAAATAAATAACATCGCCTAATTCATAAAGGTAAATCAATTTCAACATATACTTTTTGAAAGGAAATACTACCCACACTTCATATCTAATAATTTAGTATAGATGTGAGGATCGTCATAGTTTAATAAACGGTTCTAACTCCAATTCTAGACCTATATTTACATTAAATATGAAAAGAAAAAAATCAATTCTACGTAAATTTTACTCTTACCAAACTCGAATTAATAATATTGAATTATCATTTAATTTATTAATCTAATTATATTAAGATTAATGTATACTGTTTTTATTGAAAATAGATTAAAACCTTTTCAAATAGAATAAAATTTACTTTGAAGAAGATGGATGTTAATAATAGTTGTGGAACTTTATTAATGAAACACCTTGATTTTTATTTATATATTTTTTTTATGTGAAGATTTAATTATTTGGTCATATAAAATATATTAAATATAAATTAAATAAATGGAAAATATTCATGTATTATTTAGAGAAAAATGTTTGATTTGAAAAGAGTTTCATTTTGAAGAGAAAAAAATGGTGCGGCGAACACATTGTGTTTTGGTTGAGTGGGGTGAAACTGAAGTTTTAATGTTTTCAAATTGCAAATATAAAATAACCTGGTTGAAAACAAAACCGAAGGTTGTTGGTAGGGTGAAGTCGCCGCCGCCGCCACCACCGCCGCCGCATGTTGTTCTCCTTTCCATGTCTATGCGGCTTCGTGCTTTCAACCTTCTCTTCAAAACCATTCACAAACCCAACCTAACACCCTTTTCACACCCATTTGCTTCCACTGCACTCGCCCATTCCACGCCGCCGTCTTTCTCCGACACCACCCCTTCCACGCCCCTTTCACACCCATCCACCCTCCACGTTCTCCAAACCCTCCACCGTCTCCAACACCTCCCCTGGCATGCCCTCTCCTTCCTCGACCACCTCCACCGCACCGGCTTCCCGCACACTCTCCCAACCTACGCCGCCGTCATAAAAATACTCGCTTTCTGGAACCTCCCCAGAAAACTAGACTCCCTCTTCCTCCACCTCATTACGCTCTCAAAACACGACCAGCTTCCCTTTCACCTTCTTCAACTCTTCGAAACACTCTTCCAGGAATTGGACCACCACAACCAGTACTTGCTCAGAGCTTTTGATGGCTTTGTCAAAACCTGTGTCGTCCTCAACATGTTTGATGAGGCCATTGATTTCCTGTTCCAAAGTCGGCGCCGCGGAATTGTCCCGTGTGTTATGACTTGCAACTTCCTCTTCAACAGGTTGGTGGAACGTGGCGAGGCGGACAAAGCACTGGCTATTTATGAGCAACTCAAGAGGTTTGGTTTGAGACCCAATTGTTATACCTATGCAATTGTCATCAAGGCGTTGTGTAAAAAGGGTGACTTGACGCAACCTCCTTGTGTGTTTAAGGAAATGGAGAGAGTTGGGATCACCCCTAATTCGTATTGCTATGCTGCTTACATTGAAGGGCTTTGTAATAACCGTCTGTCTGATTTGGGGTATGAGGTGCTGCAGGTATATGCCCCTTTGGAGGTATATGCATACACTGCGGTTGTTCGCGGGTTTTGTAATGAGATGAAGTTGGATAAGGCTCAGGATGTGTTTGATGAAATGGAGAGGCAGGGGCTGGTTCCTGATGTGTTTGTTTACTGTGCGTTGATTCAAGGGTATTGTAAGGGTCATAATCTGCAAAAGGCTTTGGCTTTGCATGATGAAATGATTTCGAGGGGTGTGAAGACGAACTGTGTTATTGTTACCAACATTCTGCATTGTTTGGGGGAGATGGGCAGGACTGTGGAGGTGGTGGATCGGTTTAAGGAACTAAAGGAGTCCGGGATGTTTCTTGATGGGGCTGCCTACAACATTGTTTTTGATGCTTTGTGTAAGTTGGGGAAGGTGGAGGACGCCATAGTGATGGCGGAAGACATGAAGAGCAAGGGTGTGGCTTTAGATGTTAAGCACTACACAACGCTTATCAATGGATACTGCCTTCAGGGTGATCTCGTTAATGGGTTTAGGGTGTTTAAGGAAATGAATGATAAGGGTTTCAAACCTGATACTGTAGCATATAATGTACTGGCGACTGGGTTGTCTAGAAATGGTCATGCTTGTGAGGCATTCAAGCTTTTGGATTTTATGGAGAGTCAAGGTGTGAAGCCAAACTCTACTACACATAAGTTAATCATTGAAGGTTTGTGTTCAGCAGGAAAGGTTTTGGAAGCCGAGGCGCATTTTAACAGTCTGGAAGATAAGAATGTTGAAATCTGTTCTGCCATGATTAATGGCTATTGTGAAGCGGACCTTGTAAAAAAATCCTATGAAAATATTATGCTGTCAAACCAAGGAATTTTGGCTAACGATGCTTCGTGTTTTAAGCTACTTACTAAACTCTGTGTGACAGGTGACACTAAGAAAGCTGTTATGTTGCTGGACAAAATGATGTCGTCAGATTTCGAACCTAGCGTAATAATGTGTTCAAAAGTTTTGGCTGCGCTGTGCCAGGCTGGGGATATGGAGATTGCTCGCTCTTTGTTTAACATTTTTGTAGATAGAGGACTCCCTCCTAATGTTATAATTTACACAACTATGATAAATAGTTATTGTAGGATGAATTGCTTGCAAGAGGCTAATGACCTCTTTAAGGATATGAAGAAGAGAGGGATCAAACCTGATGTCATTACCTACACAGTTTTACTTCATGGGAACTTGCAAGCATCGTTGAATGTTTCCTCCATCTTGAGAGATATGAAGCAAATGGAAATAAATCCAGATGTTGTTTGTTACACTGTGTTGATTGATGGACACATGAAGACAGATAACTTTCAGGAAGCAATAAGCCTATTTGATAAAATGATTGACAGTGGACTAGAACCAGATACTGTAACATACAAATCTCTGGTCTCTGGCTTGTGTAAAAGAGGGCACATAGAAACAGCCAATATACTGCTTAATGAAATGTCTTCCAAGGGAATGACACCAGATGTGCATATCATGTCAGCTTTAAAACGTGGTATTATAAAAGCTAGAAGATTGCAATTTCATAAGTAGTTAGTCAGTTAGACGGTTTGCACTTGGATTTATTCTGATTTCTAAAGTTTATCCAGTCAAAACCTAAAGGTAAAGCAAAATCACATATGCTATTGGCTTATTTGCTAAGACTTATGACCGAAACATAGTTATTTAATTACTGAGCTGAAGGATTGTGTTTCTTTCTACAGGTTGAAAAGAGAAGGACTATGCTGAAATTGCATATTGGTTACGATGTCATTGCATGCAGGTATGGCTATACTTCATACAAAATTAAAATGATACTTAATTATGAAACTATAAGGAATGTAGTTAAGTAGAGTTTAAAGTTTTTCTTGTTTCTACTTATTTAGCTTAATATAACATGCATATTGTGTTTGAAATGGAGTAATTTGAGTTTGTTGCAATTTAGTTTTGGATTGAGGTCTTTCTTCTATATCTAATGAGGAATTTCTTCAGCATTGTAAAGAAGCAGAAAAAGTATATTCTACACACAGTAGTAAGGCTCGACATTCCTTACTGTACCGGTGGCATCTTCCTGACACGGCTTTTTTTGTCCTGGGGTGACCCAATCTTTACCATGCGATCTAAAGATTGATTTTCATTCTTTCAGAGTATGCCAAAGGTTTGTATCCCAACCCATATCGACTATCCTGTGAATATCAAGTAACTGTGCTCTATTATGTTATAATCCTCCCTACACTGAATGAAATAAAGATTTGTTGAATCTGATTTATATTGCCCATGATCACGGTTTGTTTTCCAGTAAAAGTAACAAATTGCAGTTTAGTGAATGTGATTAATATTACTCTACGCTGATGAAAATAAACCTTGACAAACCGACAATCCAATGATGGTCTACACATCTTAAACCTCCCACTACATCTCTTCCTGCATTAGTTAAAGCATTGCCATTAACATTGAGTTTAATAAAGTCAGGACATGCAGGAGTAATCTCCCATTGTATCACATGGTTGGTTCCAGTCAATTAGGACACAATTATTTGTGTTTTCCAATAAAATGAGATGATGATTTGTCTTTGGATGCCTTTGTTATTTTGTAACTAAAAGAAGACAGTTAAAAAAGAAAATTGGAAGATAAAAAAAGAGGATGAAGCCCATCTCCTAAAAAATTCAATAAATAAGCCTTCCACCAAACAGAAACAAAAGGTAACCACTGACGAAATTTAATTATAAATCTACAATGAGGACTATCTGTTTTATAAAAATTGTCAAAATGCATGGTTAATAAGATGAATATAAAATCTTCTTTTCAGGAACCTGTTAGGATCCTCAAGAACCCCTGGCCTTTAGGAACCTTTAGGAGCACAGTCCTGGAGACTCAACCATGTGACAGTTCTAGCAAGTGGACAGCTCAACATAATTTTTTTTTTCCTATATATGATTTTCACTCTTCAATTTATTAATTGCCATGGTCAATTATTTTATTTATCTAAAACAATATGCAATAAATTAATCCCTCATTCCAGGTTTGGTAGAATAGTCAGTGTGACAAGACTACCTTTAGACGATCTTTAAGACGGCTTTCAAAATGGACGCCGGCGGTAACGTCTTTTCAGTAGATACAGCCTGCCTACCATGATGGTGGTATTAAATTTTGGGCCTGCCGGTCTTGGTTTCTTGATTTATGAAATATGCGGATGATATCATGAAGGTATCTATCTCCTTTAGTCCTCTTATATATCCTTTTTCTCTTACATTAGTCTACTAACTTCACTTAATCTACTTAGGTTCTCTTTTTTCTGAAGAAAGTCAAGAATCATCCTAGAACCAGGGTTTTACGTGTATGCCCCCAAAGGAGATTTCTCCTTTTCAAACTGGAACAACACCTGTAAACTTAAACTTAAAACCCCTTTAGGAAGGGGTATATCAAAGTGAGTCAACCTGACTTATATGGGTTGGCTCACCATGTTAAATTAAAAATGAGTCAACTCAACCGGACTTATTTTTCAGTGAGTCATAAATTTTGTAACCCAACTCGACCCACTATGGGTTGGTGAGTTAGGTGGGTTGACTCAAATGTGTTTTGTTCTTCCAATTTATTTTGTATATTTATTGCATTACAATCAAAGTGGATTGGTTCACTCACAGTGTATAACAATACGGTCAAAGTGTTTACCTATTTCATTAAGCATTATTATATAGATAGTAAAGTGAAAATTAAAGTGTCAACCAAACATCCAAACTATTCAAACATTATTAAACAACTTTCTAGCCTTTAAAAATATCAAATTATCAACCTACATAAGTAATTATAATAAAAGGGCAACTAAAAAATGGTAAAGGGTTGTTGGTGGATTGCGAATCAACCCACCTCCAACCCGCCCAAACCAGTTTGACCCTTGGGTTCAGTTTGACCCACATTAAAAAAAAACTAAATTTTTTCCAACCCAACTCTTGAATCCATGGTAAGCCGGGTTGGTTCAGAAGTTTGAAGCCATTCTAACACCTTTACCTTTACTCATAAGAGGACCTATTTATAGGAATTACAGTAAACCACATGATAGAAAGAAATTAGAACCAACTAACAATCTTTTACAACTTTGACCCATGGTAATTGTACTATAGGACCGATCGGCCACTGCATCCAAACTATATTTGTAGATGTCAGATAGGCCGTGTAGCACAATCTATTAGAAGTCGATCGAGATGTACCTATTTCGGTTGGCTATAGAGGATCTATCCCATTGACGTGCCACTGACAAAGAGCACATGGTGACTCCATATCCAGAACGTGTAAAGGGACACAGATGGGGTCTTTAGTAAATTGGGCTTTTGGCCCAAACACTCAAGGCCCATTAGAACACCTATAAATAGGAAGATCATCTTCCGACACAAGGTACTTTTATTCTAATCCTATTCACCCTACATTACTTGGACCTTTACTGACTTGAGCGTTGGAGTGTCTGCAAAACCTCCTCCTAGGACAGTGAATACTTGAAGGAGCAACAGAGACACATGACTAGAGCTTAGGAGTTGTCAGGGACGGCCAAATACTGTGATTGTAAGGGCTAACCGGTCTTGCAAGAACATTTTGGCGCTCACCGTGGGGTCGAGATTAGCCTAACAATCATATCGTGACCACAAGAAATATGGAGAATCACGGAAGCCATCAAAACTACCACTACGACCCAATGGCAATGTTGGCCGAGATGAGAAGAGAGATGGAAGCAACGAATAGGAAAAGTGAGAAAGATTTGAATGTAGTCTGAGTGGAGAACGAGAGGCTCAGGCAAAAGGTGGAGGGAGTCGAACATGAACGTAGCCGTCAAGAAAGGTCGACTGAGCACGAAGGTTCACGAAGAGAAGGCAGGGGTGAGGCGTCAAACAACACTGTGTAATTCATTCAGACGACATCTTTTCACCAATGACATCATGGAAACTGAGCTCTCTCCAAATTGGAAAGGTTCGACCTTGGACAGATACATTGGGCTGACTGACCCGGACGAACACATTGACATTTATGTCACCCAACTTGGACTTTACACAACGGACGGTAACATCTTATGCAAAGTTTTTCCCACTTCCTTGAAGGAGATGACACTCGGTTCACTCTCTTGCCGCCAAGGTCAATAGACTATTTTGAAACTTTGGTCATGAAGTTTAGAGCACAGTTCGCAACAAGCAGACCTCATCACTTGACGTCCATTGCTTTGGTCAATATTCGGCAGGATAAAGGGAATCCTTGAGAATGTTTATGGACAGATTTGGCAAGGTTGCCCTCAACATTAGGGGTCGGAACCCAGAAGTGGCCATGCATCACATGGTTACCTCTCTCTGACTAGATCCTTTTTCAGATAGCTTGTGTAAAAAGTTGGCTGCAAACATGGATGAACTCCATCAGAAGGCCACTAAGTTCATACAGTTGGAAGAACATAAGGAGTTTAGAAAACAAGTACGGGTCGCAGAAAATTGTCAGGAAGAAAGACCGAGATCGTGGTGTGCAACGGTCAAGGGAAGGACCTAGGAATCCTAAGTTTTCCAAGTATACTCCCCTCAACACAGGTCGGGCCCGTATCCTAGAGGAAGCGCTGAGTGTCGAATTGATTCCTGCACCTTGGAAATTTCCTTCCTCGCCCAACGTCAATCGGAGCAGGCATTGTCGATACCATCGTAATTACAGCCACACCACTAAGGAGAGTATGGCGTTGAAGGAAAAAATTGAAGAGCTTAGTCAAGCTGGACACCTGCAACGTAACGCTACTTTGCCAAGAACGAACAACGTAAGCCGTACGTATATGTTTGCCCGAGAGAAAGAGGCCCTATAGAGAGAAGTCCAAGGGAGAGGAGTCCAGCATAAAGGAGCCCTGGGGCAAGAAGAGAACGAGATTTGAATGACCTAGACAGAAGTCCCTGTCGTCGAGGGGGGCATGCAAGAGCAGTCATCAACACGATTTCAGGAGGATTGAGGGGAAGAGGAACAACCTATTAGGCCCGGAAGAGTTAGTTGAGGGCGATCAAGAGTGTGAACATGATCAATCGTCGCAGGCGACGAAACATGCCCGATATAACCTTTACCAGAGGCATTGATCTCGAAAAGATGACCCGATGGTCATAACTATCGAAGTAACGAACTTCGAAATTATGAAGACTTCAGTTGACCAAGGTAGTTCAGTAGACATTTTCTATTGAAAAACCTTTAAGATGGGTTTGGACGAGGATGCAATTGTCCCCCCGGAAGAGCAAACTGTAGGCTTCTCCGGAGAGAGATTGGACATGAGGGGATATATAGATTTGTACACGAAATTCGGAGAAGGCGACCGAGAGTTCAAAACTATCAAGGTAAGATATTTGATTATTGACGCCAACACGTCTTACAATGTACTTTTAGGACGACCATCCTTGACGAAGTGGGGGCCATTGTGTCCAAGTCACAATTGGCAATGAAGTTCCCTGCGGACAGAGGAGGGGTAGCGACGATACGTTGATCAACAAATTGCCCGAGAGTGTTACGTGGCTAGTTTGAGGTTAACACTGACCGTGACATCCACTCGGCGGGAGGTAAACCAAGGGATGGTCGCTATGACGGATCTTGACCTCAGGATCAATGATGAGGTTAGGATGGAACCAAGGGACTATTGCATCCTCATCCAACCCCATCTTCTTAGAGGTTTTCCAGTAGAGAATGTCTCCTGAACTACCTTGTCAACTAAAGTCTTCTTTATTGCGAAGTTTGCTACTTAAATAGTTATGACCATCGGGTCATCTTGTTTGAGATCAATGCCTCTGAGGTAAAGGTTATATCAGGTATACTTTGTCGCCTACGACAACCGATCATGTTCACGCTCTTGATCGCCCTCTAATGCCTCTTGCGGGCCGAATAGGTTGTTTATCTTGTGGTCACCATATGATCGTTAGGCTAATCTCAGCCCCACGGTGGGTGCCAAATGTTTTTGCAAGACTGGTTAGCCCTTACAATCACAAAGTATTCAGTCGTCTTTGACAACTCTTAAGCTCCAGTCACGCGTATCTGTTGCTCCTTCAAGTATTCACCGTCCTAGGAGGGAGTCCTGCAGACTTCCGACGCTCAAGTCAGTAAAGGTCCAAGTAATGCAGGGTGAATAAGATTAGAGTAAAAGTACCTTATGTATGAAGATGATCTTCCTATTTATAGGTATTCTAATGGGCCTTGAGTGTTTGGGCCAAAGGCCCAATTCACTAAAGGTCCTCATCTTGGCCTCTTTACATGTTCTAGATATGGAGTCGCCACGTACTTTGTCAGTGACACGTCAATGGAATAGATCCTCTATAGCCGACCGATATGTACCTATCTCGATCGGCTTTTGATAGATTGTGCTACACGGCCTAGATGGCATTTGCAAATATAGTTTGGATGCGATGGCCGGTCGACCCTATAATAGGGTAATTGAATTGAGATGTAAATTATTTATTGAAATCTTGATTCCATGGTAACTCGGGTTGGCTCACTGAGTTTGAACCTATTTTAACACCTCTACCTTTACACATAAGAGGACCTATTTGTAGGAATTACAATAAACCAGATAATAGAAAAAGTATTAGAACCAACAAGATACATATTACTTAACGGGGAGCTTATATTTTGAGTCGTGATTTGTAAGATTTATAAACATTAAAAAATGTAGCATATACTAAAATGTATAAGACATATACATAACAAATTTTGCATTATAGTCATCAAAAAAATAAGTGTTGTTGCTGTTGTTACTTCATAATCACTCAAGTCATCTTCATCTTTCTTCCTCATCTCTTGCTTCAACATCACTGCACCAACATGTGTTGTTGAAGAGTCGAAGCGGCTCCTCATTCAGTTCACAATCACAGTTTTGTTGTTTCCCTGTTTTTCTGTTTACAATCTTCTACTGTTGTGTTGTTATGCTATTCCACTGTTCTGTTGTTCTGTTGTCCTGCTCTTCCATTGTTCTTGCTCTTCCCTTATATCCACTCTTATGTTGTTCCCACTCTTTCATTGTACTCATTCTTCTGCTTTCCTTGCTAAGTTTGTGCTAAATTTAGGATTTTTATTAATCTAGGTTGACTGACTATCCGACTTGGTTTGTGGTAAAATCCGAATGCAATTTTACTACAAATCAAACAAGAATCGCTATTCCAAGAGCTATTTGCACAATACAAGAGTGTTTCAGGGGCAAAAACTAGTATTTTTACAATTCGTATTGAACGATTTGTATCATGTCTCGCACTATACTTACTACTGTGCTCCCTTTCCAACAACTTTTGCTTGGAGTTAGTCCTAACAGGTTTTTTAAGAATATTCGGATTTAAGGAGGGAAATAATTGTAATGTGTATGGAATTATCAGATCATTTATGATGCCTTTCATTTCCCCCCTAATCATTAGCAGTGTCTGATTTCTTTAGGTTCATTCTATATTGATGACGAAGCTGCTCACATATTATCCATATTTCTATTAAACTGCAAGCTTAATTTCTGGCAAATTTCCCCTTGCTTTTCCTCTCGTGTACCCTGACGTTCCTTGGTCCTTCGGCTACCTTTTAAGATTAATCAATCTGTTGTAGTGTAATTTTGGACACTCACATTGCATCTTCATGTCATGTTATGTAGAATATGGAAACATGTTTTGCTGTTTTTGCTAGCTAAGTTTGTTGGCCTAAAATGTTGGGGAATGCTTAGTTTAATTATTCTCATAAGAAGTTATTCTGATTTCAAGTGATTTTCAAATGCCTTTTAACTGGATATAATGTTTATGGCATTTCTTTCTAAAACATTGTTGGCCATACCTTGTACGTAAATACTAATTTGCCTCGTTATATACTTTTTTGCCTGACTCATGTTCAAGTTGATTACTGACATGAAAACATATAATCCTTCTCGTCTTTTTGTTAGGTTGAGATTCAATATTGATGTCCAGTTTCATTCCCTTTGCAGCTTCTTTTGGGCATCATTATTTTTAAGATGCCTTTATCCATGTATTTTCCCTCAATAAATATACTTGAAGATCTGCTGTTAAGAGTGAAATCAGATAAAGAGTAAATCTGTAAAATATCCGTTGGTGGAAGAACACAATCATGAAATTATACCTGCTATCCGAATACAATTGTTTGGTAAGCCAACTTTTATTTCCTTATGTCTCTTTTAAACAAAAAACAAGATACTGGTGTAGGTCTGGCAATTTAGCTACCTCATCTGTGGTTGTTATAAGTATTTAGTTCATTAATTTTGATTAAATTACTCGTCTTGTGACATATAAATGAATTTTTCTTATAAAATTTTGAATTTTGTTATAAAATGATAATTATATACGTGCAGGTTCACATGGATTTTTTCGTGTTCCATGTCTAGCTAAATCCCGTGAGTACAATTTTGGCTGTGATTAAAGAGGGAAGTGGAGATGAAACGAAACAACACGCTCAAATATTAACTTGGTCGTAATTTTGCCTTGTTTTATTGACCCACTATAAACCTATCCTGTTTGCCTTGCTTTGACTGTGTAACATGAAAGTGGGAATTAATAATGTTATAATGATTGCTTGCCAATTACTCGGTTAGGATATGGTTTACTAAATCATTGTTTCTATTGGCTGACTATGCCTCATTTCTCAACATTGTATGATTTCACGATTGAATAAAAAAAAATTGTTAGACTGTATATGGTAATCGCTCTCTATTTCTTGCACTCGCAGTATTAATTTGTACTAAAGAAAACTACTAACATTTCTAATGTTGGCAAGGTATGGTGAGTTGGGGGGCGGGTATGTACGGTACATTTTATTCTTTAGTTTTATAAGATTTGAGTAATTCTGTTTATGTAAATAGATGTATTCCATTCACTAATCTCATTTTGTTAGTCACTTCATAACAGCTATAGTTACCTTCTCGAGGCATTCCTGTGTTTTCAGCAACGATTATTTAAAAAGTAATTTACTATCACTTTTCTGGCTGTTTCTTTTGTAGATGCTCAGTAGATTTCCATTCCTTGTCCTTTAATAATAGCTGGATGCTGAGAAGCTTGAACTGAATGCACCTTTTATCGTTTTAATGCATGATAACCTACACCAATAAGGAAACGAAGCTTAAATAGAAATCAAAAGTTGAAACAATATTTATTCTGTTCATATAAATAGATGTTTTCCATTTACTAATCTCATTTTGTTAGTCACTTTATAACAGCTATAGTTAAAATTAATTAGAACGGCTTATCTATGCACGCACCTTCTCACGGCATTCCTGTGTTTTCAACAACGATTATTTAAAATAGTATTTAACTATTACTTTTCTGGCTGTTTCTCGTGTAGATGCTGAATATATTTCCATTCCTTGTCATTTAATAATAGCTCGATGTAGAGAAGCTTGAACTAAATGCAACTTTTATCGTTTTAATGCACGATAACCTATATTCAACCAATCAAAATGGAATGCTAAAAGAGGATGACACCAGTAGGGAAACGAAGCTTAAATAGAAATCAAAAGTTGAAACAATATTTATTTTTATTAATGAATCCGACAATGCCTCTAAATATTTTAAAAGATCTATTGTATATCCAAGTGTACAATAAGGTATAAAAACCAATAAATATACAACAAAAGTTTTTAAAACTAGACAAAAACTGTAATACAGAACCATTAAGAAGGTTCATAACAAGGGCTTCCCTACAAATGGTTGTGAGCGCTGGAATACAAGGTAAAAAAGTATTTAATATTTACCTTGTATTCTCTGCGGAGCCTTGGGCCTCAAATTCTCTGCCAGATCATATAGGTTGCAGTAAAGGTAGTTGCAAAGTAATGGATTAAAGAATTACTATAGTGTATCATTTGGTGAGCATAAGATCATATACATGACTGTATGTCATAAGATTAGAAGATTTTATTGATAGCTCTTCTGCACCAGGTTGATAATCCTTCAACAATCAGCAGCACGACACTGTCATTTGATCATTATTTCAACTAGTTATAGTATCTATGATCAGACCTTGTTCCACGATACATCCACACTGTAATGACCCAATATTTGAATTAAACACCGAGTAATTGTAGACGGGCATTATTTTAGAGTCAGATCCAGCTTCTGCTTGCTTAATCCGTCATAGAACAAAATCACCAACTTTTATTTGCAAGAATAACATCAAACTTGCCGCTTCATGAGATATATACAGAAACAGTAAGTTCCTGAAAATCTTCGTCAGTACCAATGCCTCAACTGAAAATTGTAGAGCGAGACTTCGAGAAATCATTGGGTGATTCAAAATTGAAGTAGAACAGTGAAGGGAAACCGTTATTAGGTCATTTAACAATACTTTCAACCATTCTACTTGTCGATTTGCTGTCTTGTATCAACAGCATTCTGGCTTATGGAGATTCCATGCAAACAACTCTACGCCTGCGCTGCACAGAGGGTATCACCATTGCCTTGCATGATGATTGCTTTGGATGCACACCTAAGCTTCATCCTTCCACCCAACTACAACCAGGATTTTTCCTTGCTCCACTAGCTAACATGGCTTGCCTCATCTCATTGGCTTCAACAGTCCGGCCTGCAGCAACATAGATATCACGCAGGAGAATATAGTATCCTCCTTCATCTGGTTTCAACTCCAATAACTTCTTTATAATCTTTTCCCCCATCTCTACATCACCATGAATCCTGCAAGCTCCAAGCAGAGCTCCCCAAACAACGTCATTGCATGGAATCGACATATTTGTAAGTAGATCATAAGCCTCCTGTAATCGCCCTGCACGCCCCAACATATCTACCACGGCTCCATAATGCTCGATCCTAGGTTCAACTCCATAGTCCCTTTCCATTCTCTCAAACAATCTTATTCCATCATCCACCAACCCCTTATGAGCAAACGCAACAAGAAGCGCCAGAAGTGTCACTGAATCAGGCACAACCCCGGAAGAAACCATCCATTCAAACAACCTGAAAGCGTCATCAGCATTCCCATGGTTCGCACATACCGTCATCATCGAGTTCCATGTGATCAAGCTCCTTCTCGTCATCCCTCGAAACACGTACCATGCCTCCTCCAAGCATCCACACTTCCCATACATATCAATGAGCGCATTGCAAAGCGCAACCATCCACCCAAACCCATTCTCCACCACGAAATGGTGAACCATCCTCCCTGTCTCTACATCTCCCAAAGTAGCACAAGCTGAGATCACGCTCACCATGGTAACCTCGTCCGGCCACACCCCGGCATGCCTCATCTCCCTGAACAACTCCAGAGCATCCCTGGGTCGGTCCGCCCGAGAATACCCCGACAACATGGCAGTCCACGTAACCACATCCCTGTGGGGCATTTCATCGAACACCCTCCTCGCAACGTCCAACTCACCAGCCTTTACGTGCGCCACAAGCAACCCCGACCAGGACACAACATCAACCTCCAAACCCAGGTGCAAAACATCCTCAAATACCCTTCTTGCCAAAAGGGTCATCCCCCTATGGGCATAGAAGTGTATCAGCCCGTTCTGGACGTGCAAGTGGCTACAAAACCCGAACTTCAAAACGGCGCCATGTATGTCGTTGTGGTGGGTCAAAGGAGTGGTTCTTGATCGGGACTTGAGCAAGAAGGTGAAGGAGAACTGATCCGGGGCGACGTCGTTTTGCCTCATGACGTTAAAGAAGAGAGAAGAGAGAGAAGGGGAGGTGGAATGGGAGTGAGCGCGTATGAGGGTATTGTAGAAGAAGGTGGTTCGGCGGGGCATTATGTCGAACATCTGGTGAGCGTAGCGCAAGTCGCCCAACGGCGACACCGCAGCGAATCGAAAGAGCTTGCCGAGGACCACCACGTGATCGTGGAGGTGCGTGCGGAACGCGTGCGCGTGGAGGAGCTTGAGGTCGCGCATGCACGTGCACCTCTGGGCCATGTCGACGATGGTTGAAGCAACAGTGGCGCTTCCCATTGTTGGTCCAATGCAAAACGCACACTGTTCCGCAGATACCAAACCTTTGTTTTCTGTTCCCTCAGAAGGAAGAGTCTCATTGTAACATCACAACGCTCACACGAATATGCATGTATGTGATGTCATAATTATGTAATTTAAAAATAAAATAAAAAATATCTGTTCAATATTTTTGAACATTTTTTTTTCAATTATACGAGATAAAGCAAGCTGAAATCATATATATGCAACCATTTTACTTGTGTGTGTGTGTTTTTTTTAATACAGCAACACGAGATTAACTGTCATATCTTGTATGAAAAAGATATATTAAAAATTTAAAGTAAAAAAGTAAATAAAAATAAATATTTATATAATTACCAAATAGTTACTTTTTTTTTATAGATGGGTGTTAAATATCAAAATTCTAACTCTCGTCACTTTTTTTTTTTAATTAATTATCCGTGACTGGTACCATTGTACTCGGTGATATGCATACCTTGCATGATAGTGGCAAACATAAGGAGTGGGGAAGATTTCACACAATTTTTTAAATTAGAACAGATCAAACAATATACAAAATCATTGTTTTAAGGTTTAATGTGATTAATTTATGGTTAAATTTGTATTGGCAAATTAATTAAATAATATTGAAAACATGATATAATGATTATTTAACACTAGAAATTTTTAAAAAATAAAATTATTTATATATTCTCAAAATTTAAGATACACATAAAAATCTAAATAAATATATTGCACGTCTCAATTTCAATAATAAATAATAATTTCTAATAACAATAACAAGTTTTTATCTAAAATTTGTTTTTTAAAGAAAACTATCAAAATAACATCGATTAATTTTTATTGACAGATATATATTAGTTGTTGGCCACTATTTTCAGTTTTTGATTATTTTTTCGATTTTTTACAACTTTTTTTTTAGTCTAATTCTGTTCTATAGTTTATTTGAACCGAACATTAAATTTTTAATAGATTTTCGTATCCAACGAACTAGTTCGGTCAGTTTTTTAAAGCAATGAATTAAAACATGTATATGTGGCAGTAGAAATATAAACTTAAACCAATTGTATACATTTTAGACGATACAGACTCAACCCAAAAATAAATTGAGACTCGGCTATGGAGAAAATTATACTTGCTTAACATGGCCAACAGAACCTTAAAAGGATCCAAAAAGAAAAAAAAAATCTGAAATATACTAATCCAGTGTTACATTCCATCAGTATAATCAATAATAGGAAGCAACAAGTAATTGCCATTCTAAAAAAAACGCAATCTAAATACTGTATATATCCAGCAATGTGCCAAAAAGAACCAAGCTAACCAAATGAATAAAAGCCATCTTAGAGGAGCTTCTTCCTCTCAAAGAATGTCTTCAAATGCCATAGTTGCAAACCAGCCACAGACAAGCAAACTAAAATTGAAACGAAACTGTAGGTGAACATCTTGCTGTTAGTCTCGTCGGTAAGATCTTGCATCTCTGACTCCCTGTATCAGCCATGAAATAATGTCATCAAAATTCAGCAAAAAACTCTATCCTCGGAATGAATGAAAAGATCAGCCTCCAGTAGAGAGTGTGTGACTATATGAAATCAAACCTTACAAAGTTGAAACACAAAATAGGAATCTGTCATTTATCAGTTTCATCACACCCTTCCCTCCTTGGTTTGTTGTCACATTTATGAGGGCCACAGAATAAGTAAGCAGAGAATTTTGGTCACAAAAGGTGGAGAACAGGAGAGAAGAACGTTGGTAGCTTAAAAAAGGGAAATTTTCTGATGAGCACCAACCCATTGAATGAATGATCAAGGTTATGGCACGTCAAAGGAAAAGCACACAACTATCTGTTTATGCCCTTGGTGGACTAAAACATATGTCACATTTTGTTTTAAACCTTCCTTATTTCTGTTTTGGTTGGGTGAAAAAGTTAATAGGTCAAGTGATTTCATCCATATCGCTCTTTTGGGTATAACAAGACAAATTAACAGAATATAATTTTGCATGAAAACATGGACCAAATAACTCTTGAATAGTATAAACACTTGGTAATATATAGTTAATACAAGGCATACAGAGAGAGATCCATCTCTGAAAAATATTCAAATTTCCTGTGAGCCCACAACAATATGTTCCATATATTTTGCATTCAAGGGACTTTGAATGAGTTAAGCAGAAGCCAGTCCCATTGGATCACACGGAGAAACATTTTTTACTAAATCGAGCACCGGTAAACTTGTGGGCAGAAACTATGAATTTGTACCTTTCACGAAGATAAAACATCTCGTCGTGGATAGATGTGACAGCCTCATTCAACTTCCTTAACTCCAATTCCATTTCCTAAGATGTCAAAAAGTAACACTTTAGAAAACACCCAAGACCATACACCTAGATCTATAAATCCGACATTCCTTTACCTGACAAAGATATTCATTCACAAAAAATCCTTCAGATGTTAGAGAAGAAATATAACAATGATAGACTGAAATGAATAATCACGCTAAAATACATGTTAACTGTTCGTAATAGTGTGTCCTGACGTCGTAATCTGGAGAGAAAGTTACACATTCATACGTAAAGGATGGGTTAGCTGAGGTAAGAAATTTGGATATATAGTGCATGTCCTATATCATTTCTCTTACAGGTTCTGCTTGCTGTATGTTCATTTGTTCAACCTAAATTATTTCTGAATTTCCATGGTCTTGGCCCTTTACTCAAATATAAATATGTAATTTTATCATAGAAAAAGTAAACAAAATTAAATTTCAAAGAACAAGCTAAATGAAGAACACTGATATTAGCCCTATCTGCTACTGATTGATTGAACACAGTCTACACTTACAAGTTGCCAATCCCATTTACTAGAGAAAAATTTAGTAGCACATTAATGAGCACTGCAAAATACAGCTGACGAGTTCTAAAAGAAATTAGAGCTGATAATTAGAGTGCAGGTGATGGCTCAATAGAATCTACCTATGTTCAAGCTCAAACAATTTGGTTCATGCATAATATGCTTTGACTTTGGCTTAATTAAATGAACAGAAATTCAAGACATGCATCTGAGAACTAAACATTTGATTATTTAATACGTAGATGCACGAACATGTAATACAAAAATCTAAAGTAAAGCTAACACTTAAAGCTATTGGAAAAATAAACAAATAAAAGGTGCTCTATTGAAACAAGAAATAAAAATTCAAAAGCTACCTAAAGCCAATTTAAGTAAACTTCTCAACAATCACTTAAAAAAGGTAAAACAAATCAAACTTCTATAAGAATCCACGATTCAATGACTTGAGTCCTAATGTTAAAGTGTGAAATTTATAAGGTCTTGAATTCCCCCACTACAATGATTAGCTTATGTGATGCGATTCTCTCAATATTCTTATGAATTGATATCATCAAAATGAACAGCATTTAGCATAATCAATCATAAATATGACAGAGAACAAAGTATGGCGAATTGGTAAAAACTCCAAACTACTCCAACAGTACCAATCATACCCACAAATTCTATGAGAAGGAACATAGTGAGACTTACTTCAATCTGGCCCTTCTTGGCAACATTGTTCCAGTCCTTGGCAGCAACCCCAGTTTTCCAAACAAAATCAACAGTAATAGTATCCGTGGTATGCGTTGAAAAACAAGCAGTGTAATCACCAGACTCAGCTGCAGTAAATGCAAAATCACCAAAAAGCACATGATCTCCATAGTGATAACCGTGTCCATAAGGCGAACGCACCTGCAACGTTTTTCAAAGCCAAAAAGTGCAAGATATTTTAGATTCACAAAACTCAAAGTCAAAATAAAACATTGCATAAAACAATTAAGAAACCTTTTAGCAAGTACACACCACTAACCATTGGACATTCAATCGTTCTTGTTCTTAAATCTCTTGCATTTTCTACCTTAAAATACTTCGGTTGGGGGAAAGGCACACTTTCAGGTTATTACACAAGAAGATTTAAATATATTTTTAATTTCTAAAAAATTGACAAATTTCAAGTTTGATTTCCGTAAGAAAAATAAAAAAACTAGTTTTTTCCACTAAAATTGAAATAATTTAATTGTTGTGTATCGATAACGTTACATTGTAAATCAATAAAAATTATGATTAACATGACAGATAGTTATGTAAAACTAAACAAGTTTTATGATTTGTAATAGGATGATTTACAACACAGATTATAGTAAATGTCACGATGTATCGACATAATAACACAAACAATAGTTTCATATTATTTTAAAAACGAAAATCAAACATTTTGTTTATGACTAAAATTAAAACTGAAAGAGTAAGATCCTAAAGGATTGAAATCACAATGATGAGCTTACCCTAACAGAGATCTTGTGATCATCAGGAACGGTGCCGACATTGTTGGGATTAACGACGTGGTAATTGCCGGCGGAGATGACGTTGGCCTTCATATCCTCGGAGATGCACTTGGGGTGAGAGGATCTCAGCTCGAACAGCATTGAATCCACCATGCTACACATCAGTGCAGGGGCCAGAAGAAAAATCGTAAGATGATGAAGATTGGACATTGTGGCAATGGAATTTTCTCAATTTGAGATTTGAGGGTAATGAAAATAGGATTTCTTTTTCTATGGGAATGAAGAAGCAATCATCAAAACGATAATCCACACAAGAGCATGATCAACTCAAAACGGGAAAATGCACAACGAACTTAACTACCACCAGTATCAGAATTTTTATTTTATTTTTTCTAAAAGATAATTTTGATCCTCAAATTAATTCAATTATTACATACAATGTCTGATTAAGTAATAATATTAATGTGTATACAGATTAAACTAATAATAAATTTAAGAATCTAAATAAAGCAACGGAAAAATTCAACATATCATTCGATATTTTGTAGTTTCAAATATATGACAATGTCTATTTTTATGTATTAAAATTACATTTATAACCAAACGTAAAATGCAGACACATCTGCATCGTTCTAATCCTGTACCGTTTTCATAATCTTTGAATAATGTTTTAATAATTTGTAATAATATGATAATGTTTTAACAATAATAATTAAATAAAATAAAATCGTAAATGAAAAAGAAATGGATATGGTCTTAGTATCCTACATTGTTTCATATTCTGCACTCTTATAAACACATCTATCGATTCTTCAGTATATAAATTGATACATACATATGTTTGAATACATGCACATACATGCATGTGTATGTATATCTATAAATATGTATACATGTCTCAATACATGCATATATATATATATATATATATATATATATATATATATATATATATATATATATATATATATATATATATTATATATATATATAAAATATATATATATATATATATAT
>Ga0209489_102127_pt1 | contig 40561 bp, 23 predicted proteins | sample SiratrowhiteBW_FD_187527 | JGI IMG/M metagenome (GOLD analysis project Ga0209489, IMG submission 187527) | Root nodule microbial communities of legume samples collected from California, USA - Siratro white BW (SPAdes) (version 2) | ecosystem: Host-associated > Plants > Roots > Nodule | place...
ATATATATATATATATATATATATATATATATATATATATATATATATATATAGGTGTGGTATATTTTGAAATTTGGATTGTATTTTTTTTTTCAATTTCAATTTTGAAAGCAACTATAAACTAGTATTTATCAGGGAAATGCTTATTTTTATATAACTAAAACAATATAATAAATAAACATTTTAAAACATATTATAGTATTATAGTTGGAATTTATTAGAAACATTATATATAATATATAAATATATTATACTGGTTAAAAGAATATATGATATGTATTCTAATATAGTTTATTTTAAAATTTTAATCACACATTATATTATAGCTGCAAATTAATTGGGATTCAACCAGAGGGGGGATATGCCATCTCTCTACTCTATATACTGTGATCAGCAGCCAAAAATCTCTTTATAGAAAGAATTGGTTCTTAATTTTGCAAGTGAATACTTTAGACAGAGGAATCGAGCGGTTCATAATATCATGCAATGAAAATGAAATGGAAGTTTGGGAAATAAACATGATGTGATGATAATTGGGAAGAGTAAAAGAAATTAAGGAAATGGAAGGTGAGGATCAGTAGAGAGAAGACTGAACATGACCATATCTCTGCTTTTTCCTTTGGAGAACACAAATTTCCTCAGAATTCCCTCCCTCTGGAAACCAGCTTTTTCCAGCACTCTCTGAGACCCAACATTCAACACATCAACAAGAGCTTCAACCCTCTCCAAGTTCAGCACCGCCAACTCAGTGAAAGCAGCCTTAACCACTTGTTTCACAACCAACGTGGCAACCCCTTTACCCCAGTATTTCGAACCAAGAACATACCCAAGTTCCACGGATCTGTTCCTGCTCTTATCATGCTCTGAATTGGACGAAAGAGAAACACACCCAATAGCACGATCGTTCAGGCATATTGCTCTGCACCACACAAACTTGGTTGCTATGTTTTGGATGAAGTTGATGCCTTCTTCTTTGCTGGTGTAAGGATCCCAAGTGCAAAAAGTGGCCACCTTTTTATCAGAGGTCCACACCAAGAGATCATCCAGGTCAGAGAGCTGAAGGGGTCGAAGAGATATTCGACTCAAATCAACATATTCTTCTTTTCCTTCTGCTTTCTCCATTGGGTTGATGGGGTTGTGAGTTTTAGCTTATCTATGGAAAAAAGGAAAAGAATTTGAATGGAAGAAGAAGAAGAAGGGCATAATATAGTTGGGAGAATGGAAGAAGGAAGGCTGCAGTAAGCCATGGTTGACTTTTCTTAGCCGCCCAAACATGACTGTACTATACTTTCTTGTGAATCAAGAAAAATATATCTTTTTACATTTTTAAAAAAAGAATGAAGAGATAAGAAATTTTACAATAACTAAAAATTAATGTAAACTTCTTTCACAAGTTTATTGCTTTAGTAAAATTAACAAATTCCTTTCATTAATATGATGTATGGAGATCATTTTATTTTTTAAAGAAAAAAAAGATGGGAAATACTCAATTTGACTTTTTGAAAATATACCATATCAAATTGTTTTTAGCATTAACTAAGGACTTAGTACAAGTAATAAATTGTTATACTGTCAATCAATAAAAAAATTTTATTGGTGTAAATATTATTCATTTTATTTTATAATAATTATAGCGTAAAAGTCAATCTTAATATAATTAACAGTGTAAAAAAGTATAATTAGGGTGCATAGAAGTAGAACTTTTAATATATTCACTGAAACATTTATTTATCTTTTATAGCCATCAGAATTTTAATTTAAGTCGATTAATACTACCTCATCTTAATTTTTTTTATACTTTTATTTAACTCTTATTTTTAAAGTTCAAGTGAACATTAATTAATTTTAGTTAATGTATACACACACATAACTATTGTGTAATATAGAAATATATATATATATATATATATATATATATATATATATATATATATAATTTCATAAAATACTTACAGTTACTTGAATAGAGTTAGAAATGCTTATTTATTATCTCACGTAGTCTCCGAGGATAAGATTTATCATAGTTTTGCAACAATTTCTCGAATAGGGAGCTTTGGAAGACTGATTTAAGTACTGATCATAGTTTTAATAACACACAAGACAAGTGAACACAAGTGATACAGTGCAAACTAATGTTGCATGAAGAGTTTTATTGACTGTTACAATGCAATTCTTCATACAAGTCACTCATACATATACATACATACAGATCTTCAAGAAGATGCTATGATCAGATAAGCCTAAATTGAATAGTCTCTTATTTCTCATGACAAACCTTGAATTTCACTAGCTAAGTTAACAATTGATATGCTACTTATAGAAACATCTCAAACAAGGAAAGTACCCACAACATACTGTGTCTAACTTATTCCTCATTAGTTGAAGGTTTTGAACCACAAGCACACCCCTTACGGCGCCTTCTGCTATTTTTCCTCCCAATGCGAATAAAGTCCTTCAGCAACACACCTGTTGTTGGTCTAGAGATTCTGTTGTTGTTCTTCATATCAGCCAGTTTCAGCAGAATATATTGGATGTTCTGCACTTCAAACTGCAGCCTTCCTATTTGCTCAGAACCTCTTCTAGCCTGTTCTGATAACCTTTTCCTTTGCATGTGTACTTCCTTTTTTGTGTTTGAGTCTGAAGGTGAGGATGTGCACTGTTCAAAATCCTTTGCCAGTTGATCATATATGCCAATTTGTTCTGTGACAGCTTCCTCAACATCTTCTATATGTCTCTTCACAGTTTCATACTCAATATCATTTATCTTGTTGCTTTTCTTCTTTGTCTCTGGTTTCTTTTTCAAGTCTTGCAGGGTCATTTTAAGAATGGCCAGCTTCTGAGAATCGGAGGCAAGCCTCTCCAAGATCCTCCTCTTGCCATCTTCACTTGCCCCTTTTCCAGTCTTCCATAACTCTAGCTTGTCAACCCCTAGTTCCTTCTCTCGCTCCAGTTCTGAAGAGTAATTTTGGCATTTTTCTGAGTCATGCCATGCAATTACATCTTCTACTGAAGTTGAAGAATCCACTTTAGTATCTTCAGTAACATCATACTGATCAGTTTCACATAGCTCAAGGTCATTACTCCTACTGAGCTCTCTCTTGCAATACTTGTTGTAGTCCGGATCATCCTTGTAGTGATCAAGCGGAATGTCTATCATTATCAACCGTTTTTGAGATTTTGTTCTCCATGCATTATGGCCACGTGTGCTGTTGTCTTTCTTGATTTTCATCACCAGTTTTCTGTTGTCAATTTCTGGATAAGTGGCAGCTTCGAAATTTGACTGCTCTGTCATTTCTGACACTGCTTCTGCTTCGACATTTGCAGTCAGATTTTCCTGCTTCATACGTCTTTCATGTTCTTCCATCATTAACTTCTCAACTGCTCTAATCCTTTTCTGGATGCTTAGCAAATCTTCAGCCACATCTGGTGTTAAAACACTTTCATTTCCTCTTAAACTTGGATGGCTATTTTCTTGGAGACAAGTCTCAGTCGCTACATCCTGGATAAATAGAAAATATAAGTGAACTACATAAGCTATTTTGACAAGAGAAAAGGAGGAGAAAAACACAAGTACATAATATCTAGTTGAAACAGGACGATACCTTCTTCCCCCTGTTGCCTACAGCAAAAATATTTTTGGTGCAAAGAAAGTAAGTGTGCTCTAGAGATGCAAAATCCTCTTTCAAAGAAGTAACCATTGGAGTATATGCAGCTAACTGCCCCTTCAGCCCTCTAATTTCCTTTTCCAGTAAACTGACTCTTTCTATCATCTGTTCAATCACCAAGCCTTTTCCAGCACCTTCATCATGAAGTCTCTTGCAAACTCCAGTAAGTTCAGTGACCTTGCTTTTCAACAGTTCTTCACTAATTGATGAAATCTGAAGCTCCAAATAGAACGCAGCAGCCTCAGCCTCCCAAAGTTGAAATTCATTTGTTTTGTCCAGCAACTCGGAATTCAGTGCTTGCTCCCTAGCCTTGTGTTGTTCAACTTCATGAAGTAACGATCTCATCGCAGACTGCAAGCTTCTATTTTCTTCATGAAGGTGTTCAACTTCTTTTTTCTTGTTCATGCAATTTTCTGATAGATCAAGAATCTGCCCGTCAAGGTTTAATCTGGTCAATCTTGATTCTTCTTGGTCCATCTTCAGCTCCTCAATATATCTGGAAAACTCTTCATTCAATGTCTCTGCAGCCCTCAGCTTTTTTACCATTTCTAGCAGCTCTACATCTTTCTTCTTGAGAAGATTCTCTGAATTCTTAACTTGATGACTTAAACGGCAATTTGCATCTTTTATTTCCTGCAGCTCTATATCCATCCTCTCAGTAGACTCATTGAGATAAACATTCTCTGCTTCTTTCACCTCAAACTTTTTTTTTAACATACTAAGTTCCTGATGAAGATCACTGTTTAAACGGCTTAGATTGCTGCTGAGATATTCAGAAAGTGCTTTTTGCTCGATGACTTTCTCGGAGACAAGGCTTTCATAAACCAGGTTGAGGATGCTTAGGGCTAGTACCTCTTGTAGGATTATGTTGTTTTCATCTTCAGCCACGGACATTGCACCTTTTAGGTCCAAAACACTCCTATGCAGTAAATCCTTCTCCTCAAGCATCTTACTATTTTCTTCCTGAAACCATTGATTTGTTCTTTGCAAATCTATCAACTCTGCATGTAAAGCCGCCAATTTGGACTTTGATGCATTGGCTCTTTCTTCTCCATTGGCCATTTCAGCCCTCAGTTGGCTGTTCTTCTCCACGAGTTCAACCTTCTCTTTCTGCAACATTGCGTTCTCCTCTCTCAGGTTCTCAAACTCTTGCTCGATGAACTTTTTCTCTGACTCCATTTTTTCTCTCTCAGATCGATGTTGCTGAAGGAGCTGCTGCTTCTCCTCTTGGCTTTTCACACAAGAACTTTTGAAGCTCTCAATGATGTCCAAAATATGCAATATTGGTATTTCCTCTTGCTTTGTTCCTTTGTCATTCCCACCATATGAACCAATCTGAAGAGCCCCACAAACTTGATGAATAGCCATTTTAAGCTTTCTAATTTCATTTAACAAAAACTCTTCTTCTATCAGTTGCCTAAAGTTTTCAGTCTCCAACTCCGAGATAACTTCGTTAGAAAACTTTGATGCCTCAACATGCTTTTCACATTCAGATAACAACGCCAAATTCTTCTGTTCGAGATCTTCTATACAACTTTGCAAAATGAACATCTCCACCTGAGCATTTACAGCTTTGTCAACTTCTTTTTCAAATTCTATCTTCCCTAACCGCAGTTCTTCCTGTAGTGAATGAAAAATATTCTCCAAATTTGTCAGTCGGACTTCACTTAAGTGTTTATGATTAGCATGCTTTTCCGTTTGCACCAAAATTGAAGCACGGAGCTCCTGCACTTGATTGCATGTACTTTCTTTGTCCTTCTCCGAGTCGGCATATTTTTCTTCTAATCTTGTGAACATCTTTTCCAGGTTACTTAGTTTAAACTCAACGCTTTCCAACTGAGATACTAGAATGCTTCTTTCGTTTAGAAGATTGAACTTCTCATCGTTTAGCAACTTGCAAAACTCTTCCAAGTCACTTGATTTCGCCTTCAAACCTTCCAGCTCCAACTTCGAATCAGACAGGGACTTCTCCAGCAAGGCATTCTTCTCCAATAGCTTCTGCATACTTTCGGTGACTATTTGTAACTGTGAAAGTAGAGCCGATTTCTCATCAACGACAGTAGATTTTTCTTCCTGTAGAACATGGCAAGACTCTTGAAATTTCTTCACTGTTGCTTTTAATCCATCCAGTTCATCGTTTAAACTTGAAAGGGAAAATTCCATGAAGGCGTTCTCTATCAAAAGTTCATCCATATCCTTTGACTTTTCCAGAAGAGCTTCTTTCTCATTACGTTCCACCTTGCAGACCTCCTTTAGATTTGAGTTCTCATTTTGTAAATCTTTCACAGACGCTGCAAAACATTTAGGATCCAAACCTAAAGTCTGTAGTTGTTCCAGCATAGCATGGTATCTATCATTCAAGTACTGGATATCATTCTTTATTTGCTGAGCTTCCTGCAGGAGGGAGTTGTTTTCTTCAGAGTTTGCATCGAATTCTCGTTCAAGCTTCTCTTTGATCTCCTTTAATTTAGAGATTTCCATTTGCTGTCTTCTGAATAATGACTTAGTGGAAGAGAAAGTAAGTTCACTCAGCATCTTGTTTTCTTCCACACTCTCTTGCATTTCATCCTTAAAACCTGGTTTGGAAAGCTCCAAGTCTTTCAACAACTGAAGACCATATTTAAGCTCCATAACAAGAGTTCCTTGCTCCTGTTGTGACTTAGAGTACACCTTCTGCAGAGTCTGCAGAGTGGATTCAATTTCAAGAAAGTGAGAATGCTCTTCATGCATTAGAGTCTGCAGCCTCTCTATCTCAGCATGCTTCTCTAGAAGTGCTTGATCCTTCATGGCTATCTTCTCCAAGAGATTTTCAGCCTCTAGCCGAAGAGATTGATTTGATCTCTCCAACATATCACAATGATCTTCTGCAGTCTTAAGTTTTTCAGCCCCTTTCTCAATTTCTCTATTGAGTTTTTCAGAATTTTCTTGGGCACACAAAATTTCATTCTCCATTTTAAATATTTTCTCCAAGCTTTGATGGTAAAGGACAGCTAAAGATTCTTTCTCTTCATTCAGTTCAGCAAGATTTTTTCTCAGTGCTTTAATTTCTGCTTCTGCTCTTCCAAGTTGCTCATTTAACATCCTGGAGTTCTCCTCAGCAAAGGTTATCTTGGCCTCCAGAACCGAAATCTTTTCAAGATTCTGCTTACATCTAAGAAGACCAGCATCTTTCTGAGCTTCCAACAGGCGTAGTTCTTGCCTTAGATTTTTAGCTTCGAGTTCAGCCTTAGAAGATCTCTCATCAAATTCCTTGGCATCCATCTGCGCCAGAGATAGCATAGTCTCTAGTTTAGCTATACTTTCTAAACACTGGTTATACTGAACTTGACCAGCATCCTTCTCAGATTTTAGCTGTGCCAGGGCTTCCTTCAGAACTTTAGTTTCAATTTCAGCTTTACTCGCTCTTTCATCAAGGCCTCCTGCATCTTTTTGTGCCTTGTTAAGAACTCTTTCCATTTCAGATAACTTCTCCATACTCTTCTGATACTGAAGAAAGATAGCATCCTTGTCAGACTGTATTTTGGCCAGGGCTTTCCTCAAGGTTTGAACTTCACCATCTGCTTTCTCTGAATGCTCAGACTCAGAATATATCGCAGAAGGCACTCCTGGAGTGTGTGATTCAACAAACGGTGAATCATCATTCAGCATGTATTGTGCTTGGTTGGGAAATGCTTCTGCCATGGTTTTATGAGCATGGCGTAGCTCCCCCATTGCATGATCGTACCTCTCTGCTAGAGCACGGTATGCTCGGTAGAACTCCTCCACTAGTTTCATGAGCTCCGGGCGCTTCTTGTAGTACATTTCTGCCCTCCTTGCAAATGAATCTGCTTCCTCATCAATGAGCTTGATCATGGTTTTCACTTTGGCATCTATGTCTGTATGAAAATAGCATCACTTCAGTTAATGTATTAAGCAAGAGATGCATCATGGTCACTAATCAGCATCATTTCCTTATTATTCGCACTCACATATGATAGCATCTTCCTCAAAAACATAACAACCGTATTGGTTATTTGAAAAATGTCTGCATCCGCTTTTGTTTGTGTTCCTTTACAACATTTTCTTATTTCACATGTTCATATAATTTCTTAGATGGCATATTATGCATAACTTCTAATGCTACAGTCAAAAAACGAGTCCAAAAAAAAAAGTAAAAGTGGTTCAACGTTGGTTTGCGTTTAGAACAGGCACCCCATGAAAAGGAAATATGGTGTAATACCTTGAAAGTGCCATTTCCTTTTTTTTTGTTCATACAGTTTTAATTATTCTTTCGTAATAAGCTTCTCTTTTTGGATACGCTATCTATGATTGTCATTTCAAGTTTTCAAAAGAGAGTTACAAGCAAATTTAATCTCATATCTGATTTGCTGAATTTGGAGTTCCACTTGCTTTTTATTTTTAAAAATAACTGTAGAAAAAATTAAGAACCATATTCATATATGCATGCTCATCAATTAGTTTGAGCCTCAGTATCCATCATTAATTTAAACGTAATGAAGTCCGATTTAATGATTATGCTGGCATCCAAACAGCAAAATGCAAAGTGAATATATTATTCCTGCTGGGTAGTTGATGGCTCACACTTTTGTCTTTCAGAAGACTGATGGTGCTAAATAGACATAATGATTTTATTTTATGACAAAAAGGTGCAGGATTTTTTTGATGTTGACACAAAATATGCCATTACCAACCAAGGATAGATCGGCTAAAGATGCTAAAATGAAATTGGGTCACGCTAACCCTAAGCTTGTGATAGAAAACTAAGCATCTTCAAAAAATTAATAATGATAATAATAATAATTATAAACATATACACCTTTTCTATTATTTAATTTTTCTTCAAATCTCTGTTTCCTTTTTATTGCGCCACTTATTACATGTATTACTTTCTTTAACTTTTACAAAATGATTTGAGTGGCTACATGCTATTGTGTTATCACTGCCATTGATCTTCATTAGTTTTACTACAGTGAAGTAATGTATGATTGTGATGAATTTTGTATTAAAATGAAAAAGTTAGGATGCGTAGTACAGAAAGTTTGTGAACCTCTATTGTACTCTCAAATTGTTCATTCATCTTAAAGCTACCTGAAGAAATTTTTCCTGGGCAATCTCTTATTGCTGACTGCAAAAAAGTTGTTCTATAGGTGGATCTTAATGTTAGTTTTAATTAGTCCTGGTTCTGTTTTTCTTTATTCTTGTTATGGTAGCACATAGAACTCAAAGTTTCAAACAAGATAATGTAACAAGTTTAGAACAATATACTGAGACTCCTCCACCCCAATAGTAGACATAAACACACACACACATGGAGATAGAGAGAAGAAGAAGAAGACACACCTGCAAGATTTTCCTGAAGCCATTTTGAATTCTTTGGTAGGTGGCTATCCCACCACCAAGAATATGAGCGCCGGGACTCAGAATGAGACAAGGTTGCCATCACTCCAGCAAATTATAGCAACACAAATAGTTTTGATTTGCCAACAGCCTAATACTTAAGATCATATAGTTCCACCACCAGCGCTTTATAAGTTGAGACTCTTCAGGATTGTTTCAACATATTGTGTACCTATCATCAAATTAATGTTAACACAAGTAACAAGGATTGCTCCAGATTCATCACAAGTCCAACTTTATTCCCGTGGCTTAATGTATGTAAAAGTTGCAAAGTCTTTCCGTTCTATTACCTGCCAAATTGGACACAGCTTTAGTTGATCATTGAAGGGACCTCTTGTTTCAGCTGCTCAGAAATTTTGATATCGGGGAGGACTGCCACAAAGAAGGGAACTAGAAAGAGTAAACAAGAGGGTAACAGAATTGCATGCAATATGGAATGCCTAGTAGAAGAAGCATCAATCCTTCATCATCATCAATTTTATTAGATAAAACAAAATACTTCTTAATGCAAAAGGGTTGCAAAATCCAACCACAAATAGAATATACATTTTCTATAGTTGGTATGGAAAGAACTGATGAAAAATTGTCCTCAGGCAATAGCAATTTCTATGATCAACACATGCACTCATAAAAGACCAACAAAATGTTAGAGCAGAGGAAGCATACAAAAAGAATACTAGGTAGGAGGATCCTATGAAAATTGATCGATGATCATGAATAGTTAAAAGAGAAAAGAGAAACGGACAGTAAAAGTTGCAGTCACGGAAAAGAAAGGTTGCATCAAAAGGTAGTGGTGGTGAGCAAAAGCCTGTATGAGATCAAATACTCACCAAGCTATGAACTTGATTAACTACTACTTCAAGGAATAAAATACCACCAAACCAAGCAAATGGGTGTCTAGAAAAGCATAAAAAGTATGGTTCTTTGGAGCAATTGGGATGAAGCACAGCCGAGAAGGATGGAATCTGAGAACTGGATCTTCTCCGGCAGCTGTGATGCTGAAAACAGAACCCCCAACAGCTGCAAAATTTCTATCTTACCCCATTTTTCTCAATCTGGAAGACACAAAGTGGCAATCTTTGAAGTGGGGTATTGGCAATATAGAAGAATTGTGTCGTGTCGGCTCTGACACATATGACTCGTCAACTGTAAAAAGGACAATGGACATAGACACAGCACGGAAAAGTGTGAGTCTTGTTTTGGAGAGATTATTATAATAATTAGTGTTACAGTATCCTCTAAGTAAAGGATGCGTGCGAATGCATAGTAAGAAGAATCCACGTTTCAACAAACGTTAATGGGATCCATAATCATGATTATGTTTTAATCACTGTAATTAAACATTACAAAGCAGTCCTATTCATCAGGTTTGTGTGGTCCGTCAGTCATGGATTGCATTATCATTCACCTCTCCTCAGTTTGAAAATCCCAAACAAAAACAGTGCTCATCATCCCGGGAATCAAGGGATTTTTTTCAAAAAGAAAATCATTTTTTTAAAATCTAAATTATTTAATTGGAATGTATATAAATACATTCATCCCTTAAGGGAAAAAATGTTTACTTTCCTGTAATTTTGAAGACACTTTCCTATTACACAAATTTGTATGTATTACCTATTACAGGCTTAATTTATTCCATTATATTCAATGTCGTTGAAAGGTTGATGAGTTAAAGTTTTAGAAAGTTAGTTGGTTTTCAAAAATGAGAGAATTGTTTAATTATTTGGGTAGATATATAGTTAAATCTGCATTACAGTGATATAAATTTCAATCATGGAGTGTACTTCACAGGATAAAACAAATTAAAAGATAGAAGAATGATAGTTTGTAACTAATGTTTAATGCATCTTGAAGACATTGTTAAAGTTGTGGCAATGATCTTTGTTTCGTGCGGTGTTAAATGCAGAAACAATCATTGGTTGCTTCCAGCTACTTGTTTTTTGTTTTTGACCGAACCGACAATGTATGAGGGTATTGGATTGGAATATAAAGTTTGTAATTTAATAATGAGGTTTGGTATTTTTCTTCCTATTCTCCATATCGAGTGACAAAATTTGGAATAGAATAAAGTGGGATTCTAAAGTCAAAAGCTGCGGTGGTTGCACGACTTTGTCCTTTGTAAAATACAATGCATTAAACAATTATGAAGCCTACTCTTATACAATATACATTATAAACAATTGTGGTTTCAAAACAACATAGATAAGTTGTTTAGTTTAATTATTTACAAAATTAAGGAAATTATATACTATAAATTAGTTTCATTTAGTTAATGTAAAAATTTTAATACATTCTTTTCATGTCGAGACTTAGTTAATATATGAAGATTAGATATTTACTGGATAAAACTATTAAATAGTGAATTTAAGTATAATTTAATTTTATAAAATCTACAAATTTTCAGTATTAATGTTCTTACAAGAAGAACTTGAAAGAAAAATATGGCTTGTTTTAATTATTTTGGTGGTAGGACTTCATTTGATGTTACTACCCAACCAAAGTGAAATGGTTTTAAGAAAGTACTTGCAGAGGTTGCAAATGAAGACCCACATGATGTGATTTTACTCCTCACATTTCCCATTCTCTCTGAACATCATTGGTAGTACGCAAACCATTGTCAATGACAATGAAAACCCTTAAAAAAAAAACAACAGAAAGACCAAAAAGACAGCACACATTGTTCATTGTTGAGAAATTTAGGTTATCTAATCCACCTGTGTTCTTAATTTCAGCTGCCAAGACCAGGCCAACCCTCACCTACCTAAAGATCAATGAGTCTTCCAATTTCCGAATCTAGAAGCCACCCTCTTCAATACATGGTCCCATTTCTCATTTCAGAAAACATTGAAACGTGAATCTAATTTTTCGTTTTATTAGTTGCCAATTTGGAAGCCCTGGTGCTACTGCTACTTCATGCATTAGGCACAAATTTTGACGTGATTTCTTTTCATATTTATTGTAATAGGTAAACTTCTTTTATAAAGTGGAAAAAAAAATCGACACGAAAAATAAGTTTGGTTAATTTTAATTAAAATTATGTTAATAGAAAACAATTTTGACACACTAAAATCATTTCATATTAATATGATTTTTATTTTCATGTTATCTTAACACAATTTCAATTATTTGTTTCATTAAAATCTAAAATTTAAAATGTAAACATGATATTAAATAAATTAATAATTAACATAACTCATTCCTAAATAATGAAAAGACAAAATTTTAAACTGAAATTATTTTCAAAATTTAAATTTTAAATCATAGTTAAATTCTTTGAATTCTAATTAAATTAATTCTTCTGGTAAAAAATAATTTGATTTAATTTAAAATAAAAAAAAATATATTGAAAAGTTAAAATTAGCATTTATTATTGTTCGCCAATAAAAATACAAAATTTTAGTTTAATTTGTCTTTTCAAGAAATTACAATTGTAAAATGATATTTAATATTTTCCTTGAGACAACTTTTATGCTTACAAAGTTGAAATTAATATTAAAATAGTTAATACTTGTAAAAGAATAATTATTATTTTTTTATTTCTCGCAAACCACACATCCTTAAAGATACCATGATAGAATGAAATCTCACCTCTCTGATAGGTGTTTGAATTAACCAATGAATATGTATGGGTACCCAATCACAACAAACTTTTTGTGCAGTATGTAACTATGGTGTGCCTTAAAACACGCAGAATCCATAAAAAATAAAAAAAATAAAAATCAAATTAGTAAATAGTTTTAGTGGTGGTTATAATTTAGTAACATAAACACATGTTTCAATTGTAATACCCATTTTATTTTTTATTGGAAAACTATCATGTCTTAGTTGTTAAAATGTCACATTTTAAAGGCGTAAAAGAACACTGTGAAGTGCACTAGTTTCCGAAAATTGAAGTCGAAAGCTAAGTTAGTCCAAAGCTAAGTTTTACTTATTTTCTATAGTTTCAAACACAATTTTTGCAAAATGTAGGTTCAAAAAGCTAATGCAAGACCATCTAAAAAATAAATAGAAGAATAATGAAAGAATAAAAAATATGTAGGTTTTGAATTTGATTAGAGAGATTGAGATGGTTTAAATGAAGGAGGTGAAATCTATGAAAGAGCACTCTCACAAATTATTGGATATACCTAACAAGGTGATTGTTTGGTAAGTACTTTAAGCGCAATCTATTGACCATAGTCGTAGGAATCATAGGGTTCAGGAATTATATGAGCAATAATAACCGAGAGTTTTCGAAAAGGCTCGAAAAAAATATTCATTTTGAAAGTGAAAATTAAATGATGAAAAGTATTTCTTTTATGTCTCGAATAACACCAATCAAATATTGGTTAGTGTCGAACAAAAAACCGATAAGAGATTAGAAGTTTTTCTTTGAGACAAATTGTGTAGGATAAAACATACACGAGACCAAGATATATTGAGTTAAAAAACAAAGGCAGTTGCAGATTGCTAATGCAAAACAGAGACTGACTCAAGGATATTATTGTCTTAATGCAGCTTACTTTAAAAGTACATTCAGCAATAACTCTTTAAGAACTCACATTCCATCATTCTAGAAACCATAGTAATAACTTGCTGAAAATAGGAGATAGCTTATCCATTAACGTTAAAAATAGATTTAAAAAAAAAATAAAAGTGCTTTTTGCTCTAAATTTGATGATAAAAGAATGGAATCTAGACGAAGGAGATAATCAAAATCAAATTAGAATATGTATGTAAACATGCATAATTAGAAACTTATTCCACCTAAAAGAGAATGAAAAACTTTGTTAAGAGAAAATAAGAATATCTAGCCGTATTAATTAAAGATACAATCATGTTGTTATTATAGAGGTCAACAAATATAAAAAAGTTTTAGAAAATCTAAATTATCTTTAATTCTTACAGTGAGTTAGATTATAAGTAATATTAATCTTTTGATTCATGTCTCATTGTTCTTGAATTAATTCCTTTCAAAAGACTTACAAATACTAGTGACTAATTCACATGAGAATATTATAGTCTTTGTATAGTAAATTTTTGAGACAAAAGTTTAGATAATCAAAATTAAAATTAGATGGTGAAAGAATACACTCTAAATGAAAGAGATAATCAAAATTAGAAGATGTGTGTAAAAATATATATTTTTAAATAAATTTATTCTCTTAAAATAATAACAAAGAACTTAAAATAATAACAAAGAACTTGTTAGAAAAAATAGGAATATATTATGATATTTTCTAAAGATGTAATACTAGAGCCCAAAAATATAAAAAAAGTGTTAAAAAATAAGTGTAAGTCTAAGTAAAAATAACAAAATTGAGTAAGATAAAAAGAAAAACCATAATTTATTAGTTTAAGATTTTAAGTTGGAAATTATATCATCACTTATGTAATTTAGTGACAGGTCAATAACTAAAAAAACTACAAATACTTAGATAAGTACAATATAGTTTTTGTATTGAAATTTTTCACATAGAAATTTAGGCTACTAAAAAATTATACTATATAAATGTAAGTAACAAGTTTAGCATTATTTTAGGAAACTTGAAATCAAATGTGAAGAAAGTCCAATTTAAAAAGAAAATACTAATAGAAATTATAAGTAAAAAAGAAAGTAAGATTCAAGAAAATAAAAAAGAAAATATCTAAACATATGTGATTCAAATTGGACTATCAAATTAACGATTATATGAAATTTTGTTGCGAAGACTTTCTAACAATTTTAGTCATCTAAAAGAATAGTTAGATATATATCATGATCTTGTAACCTATACTAAGTGAACTAAATCATAGTATACATCAAGTGTTAATAAACTTAGGCTTTGTTTGGTTGGGAGAGTGAATTTGAGGAAATAGATATGAAGGGATTTGAGTGGATTGTGTGGGGATGAAAGTTTGGGAATGATTTGATAAATGTTATAGATTTATTTTTATTTTGTTTAATTGATACATTTCTAAAATTATTAATTAACCCATGTGAAATAAGATGATAAAAAATTAAAATGAATTGGATTAAATTGATTTTAATATAAAAAAACATTACTAAAATTATTTAAAACATATCTTCTAAATTATTTAAAATTAAACACAAATCCTAAATAATGCAATAAAATCACAAATTTATTATTTTATTAAAATATACAATTTAGTCTAAACATAATTAACTAAAATCTGTAAAAGAACTTCCTACAATCTAAACTACTTTTTTTATTGAAATCTGTAAAAGAACTTCCTACTTTCTAAACTACTTTTTTTATTGAAATTTAATGTTGTGTTTGTAAGTATAAATTATTTTTACATTTTACTTAAATTGAAACTTTTAAAATTATTAGTCTAAATAAAAATAGTTTGCAATGTTTTTTAAATTTACTTTTTTATTAATTTTTTTACTTAAAAAGTTAAATGTTTTTTATTATATTTTTAAGAGATTAAATAGGAATTTTTTGAATTCTTATTTTATTTTTATAAAACTATTAACAAGTTATAATAAAAAGTATATAAATAGTCTACTTAAATTGACTAAAACAAATGAAAGGTGTATTTAAATTTAAAATAAAGAATATTAATAGATAATATTTAATTAAAAGTAATTATTCAAAATTAAATACTTTTATTAACATATATATGATATCATTTAATCTATATATATTTACTTTTGTAATTTTCGCTTCATTTATTTATGAAAGCCATACAAATCCCTCCTCATTCATCCTCTCAAATTAGGTCAACCAAACAACCTTCATCTCCAAATCTATCCTCTTACAATAAATCTTCTCAAATCATTCCGCTAAACATACATTAAATGTAACAAGTCACAATGAAATGGTAACACAATGTTTCTTTTTTTTTTTTTTTCTGGATATTTTTAACTCTCGGACTTGAAACCGATTGATTTCTGTCCCTGTACTGCTCAAAAACTATGTATCTTGTTTGGTTTTTTATGTTACAATTCACTTTCTGGGACAATGCCCACCAGGAGAAATGGCCAAAATCACAACGGAAAAACGTAAAGATTAATCCCCGGGAATGATTATAACTATTACTTAAATAGTACATTATGGAAGGAATGCAACATATTATTACCAAAGTAAAACGAAGCTCAATATACATAAAAAAACTAAGGCGTGGCTTCTATTGCAACAAACTAAAAACATGATTAACAGGGAAAAGGGGACTAACTTAGAACCAAAAAAAAACATTCTAAGGGTGAGGGGTGAGAGAAGGAAATGAAGGAATGGATTGTAATATCAACTTCCTGCCACCTCTGCGACTAGGAGATGATCCCAAGTCACAGCTAGGAGAGGAGATCCTCTTGCCATTTGGAGAAGAAGTTTTGATGCACGTGATAGGAGAGGTATCACCTAGCAGAATATCCGACATTTCCTCATCTGGGGCAGTTTGAAAATGCTTGGATTGAGACCAAAGAGAGTTTGGTTTCCCAAGCTTTTGGCTGGCAAATAATGCAGAGCCTGAGATGGTGGTAACAAAGGATCTTGGTGCCTTTCCCTTTGATGAAAAGGGCAACGGAAGCAATGGCCTGTCCCATGGAAATGAAACAACATCAATCAATAAGGCATATCGCTTTTGTTCATTATCTCAACTGAAAAAATGTCATCATATCAAACCTCGAAAGTTGTAATGGTGTTGACACAGTAGCAGAATCCTGATGATCTTCAGTGTTCTGAATTTCAGTTTTCTGTGAAGCTTTTTCTGCCACACCCTTCTCAGTTGCTTCAGTTTCTTCTGGCTCAGTTTCTATGCCTAAAGGAGCAGAACCTGAACCAAAAATAAATAAGGAATTGTGTCAATTCATAACAAGCCAATTAATTACAGCAATATTATTTACCACAGGAAACAATAGAAATGCTGAGGACACGTTGAAAACTTACCATCTTTTCTGCCGAAAGCATTCTTGCACCCTTCACATCTACAGCTAATGGAGCAACCGACACCACCCTTCATATGAAAAATACCATTTCTAATTCACATTATAACTGAAATTGAAAGCATACAGGATGGGATGATGGACAAGGGTGCAAACCTGATAACATTCACAGTATTTCTTTAGGCAGCTTGATTTTTTACAGTTGCATCCTCTTTTGTGACGTGCTGAAGCTGGAGTTTTATTTGGATCATCCTGCAAGAAGATAATAAATAATTAACACCCTATAAAAAGGTGGTTTAAATTGTATACGTGAAAAATCGAGTTAAGTTTATTTTCTAACCCCGATTTCAGGAACAGAATCAGAACTTCTGATGACTTTAGGAGCAAATGCAAGAGGGTTACGAGATTCAATCTGCTTGCGAGTTTGAAGAACGGTGTCTTCATGAACAGGTTTGTTGAAGCAATCCTGACAGGAGCAGGGTTCTATGCAGTAGACACCAGCAGCAAAGCACTCGCAGTAACTGATATAAAAAAGAGAAGGAAAATAAGGTCAGTTTCAAATTCCAAATACAATGTGGCCATTTTCTTTCCCTTTCTTGGTTCTCAAGCTTTCATGAAATGAAAACGTAACGTATTCCAATTCTGTAACCCAAAACTGAATATAAACAAGATTCTTTTCAAACTTACAGCTTCAAACACTTTGACTTCTTGCAGTTGCAGCGTTTGCAGCCCTCAGTTTCTCCAGGTGTCTCCAACTTACGCCTGCAAATCAAACTTGGTATAAGACCAATGAAGAAAGGAAAAATTCAGAATAACAGGATACACAGGAAATCAAAAACTGCACTTGCTTTTTCTTTCTGGGGCTATTCTTATTGAAGTCTTCACCAGCCATGTAAACCGATGGCTGGGAACAATCTTCAGCAGGCTGAAGCCCATTCTCTGATGAATCCAATTCTCTTTCAGATGATACAGGTACCAAAGATAGATGCTGATGTTCTTGGCTTGTAGAGATTTGCAAAGAAGTGGAGTTGGGCAGACTGAGTTGTCTTCCAGAAGACAAATTTTCAATTTGTATGCCCTTGTATTCTTTCAAGGCAGCAAGTGCATTCAGGTGTAGACCAATTCCCTGCAAAATCCCCCTCTGAAAATTCCCATTGAGTTTTGCTGGAAGCAGTTGCTTTTCATTAGCAACATTCCTCTCATCAGACTCGGATGTACTTGAACCGGCGTTTGAATTATCCTCAGAGTTCTTCCTTTGTACATTGGCCATCTCAAAGTCTAGACAACGCCTCCGTATGGCACGGTGAGTGACAGAAACAAGCTGAAACCAAAACCCAAGATGTTTATAGATTAGTTTGCTATATACAGTTATAAACAAGCAGAAAGACAAAGCCACAAAATGAACACAAGATGAGCCTAGAAAACCATGTCTTAACACTGACAGATTTCACAAGCCTACCTGATCATTTGCGTTCTCATTAGAATTGCTAGTCACCAAAACAACATCGGCAAGATTTTCCTGTGTTTGGTCCGTGTCCGTGGCTGTTATTATCGTTGGCTCAGAACAGTGATCTCCAATTTCATGTTCGGAACCTGAAGCAACCGAATCAACAACGTACACTTTCCTACCATTATGGATGGTAGAAAGTGGCAGCACAGACATAAAATCGCTCAGTCGTACAGAAGAGTCCAACGGTTTGTGCATCAGACCCTTAAAAGCTTCTGCTTCACCTGGGGAATTGAAAATTAGCATATCAGGGCCATCAGGAACTAAACCATCCCAATAACAGTCTGGATCTTCACTCTTTGGCTCCATCTGACATATTTTCTGAAGATGCCCTTCACTTGAATCAGTTTTACACCCTTCCTGAACGTAGCCAGCATCTGCTTCTGCCTCACCGGGCAGTTCCAGAAGAGTGTTATCCTCATTACCACAAAGTGAGGGATCATAGCCAGGGCTACCACAACTGTTATATTTCAAACTTTGCTGTGGCTCAACTGAGAATTTTATGTGCTCAATTGAAGCATCTCCTGCAGAAATCCCTTTATCAGTGTTTTCCTGTAATTCACTCGAGTCATGACGTGTAGAATCTGCAAGATTTTCTTCACTTGTGTGAACTTTATTTACATCTTCAGAAGAAACCTTAGGCCTTGATGTGCCCAATGGGATGTGTCTAAAGATGAAGAATTGGCAACAACCAAGATGGATTAATTACTATATAGATAACTCAGTGTTACCAAAGAACAAGAAATGCCATGAAAATTAGAAGATTTAAAAATTACCTTCTGAGGAATCTAGATTCCTTGAGACAGCTGACGTGGGGTGATGTGAAAACGGATGGAGGGGACGAAAAGCTCAGTGAATTGAAAGTCTGACTAATGGGAACAGACTTAACGGGCTTTATAGGAGACAAACTGTTGATATAATTGAAAACAGGTGAATCCTGCATATACCAAAGGTTAAAAAAATATACTTAAACTGAATTAACTGAAGAAAAATCTCATATACACACACAGGAATAGAGTAACTTGAGCTACCAAAAATAAAAATGGAGAAAATCATTTCATAATTTGCCAAGAACTACAACAAATAAGAAATAATTCACAAATAATTCTTAACAGACCAGATCTGACAAGGATTAGTCGTTCAACATTATAAAACATTACAAGAATGTACGTAAAACTGCTTATCAAGTCTGTGGCGAAACATTATTCTTAAAAATTTAGAGCCAGCCCCGTTTTGGCGAATTAACTGCCTCTATGAATGCAAATGCCAAAAATAAAGAAAAGAAACTCGTATGGAATTTTCTGAATTTGATAGCAAGTACAAAAACTTGTTAAAAAAAACTAGTATATGTAGCAAGCCGCAAAGTATAGTCTTGTATAAACAAAAACTGTTGAGCCCAAAAGAAGAAGAGAAAAAAAAAATAGTAGAACACATGAAAGCCGAAGCCCACAGAAACAAAGTTGAAGAGAGATCTAGAGAAGTGAAATAATTCGCGAGATTTGGTTCCAAAAAGAGAAACTTTGCCATGAAAGAACTGGCACTATGACTTGAACAAAAACAAAGATAAGATATTTGGCTAAGATGGAGAAGTGGTTGAAGAAGCCAAAAGAGAAGAGAGAGTGAGAGGCATGCAGAAAAGGAGTAGAGAAAGGAAGTGGTTGACATGAAAGTGGAAGCAAACCTCAAACTTGGAGAGGGTAGCACTGATCTGGTTCCTCTCTGGGGTGTCCATGTCCAGAGAGGCAGCACCACAACATTAGAATCTTTGTCCAAGTAAATGGGGTGTGAAGAGAGAAGAAGAAGAAGAGATTCAAGAAGCGGGAAGGCGGGAGAAGAAAGATTTTGTGATGGGGACCACAACCCCTTCTTCCACAGCTGTCTCTCCCTCTCTCTTCTTTTCTTTCTTCTCTTTTGCTTCCTTCTTTTCTCTCTCACTCTCTCTTCTTTTCTATTTTGTCGCTAAAGCAACACGTAAACAGTTAACAACCCACATCTTCTATCTGGATTTTCTCCTTGTTTCTTTCTACCCTCTCTCCTTTTTCATTCCTTCATTCAAGTAACTGTCTCTAATTCTCTCAAAATTCTCGCAAAATTCTCGCAAAATTCCACCTTTTATCCTCACTCTCTCAAAACTCACTAACAACTCTCTTCTTTTTCGCCGTTTCTTTAGACTCCAAAACCATGCTTATAACCACATCGCTCACTCTCATTAACTGCTGCTATATGTTGCAGATTATGCTGTTGGAGATTTCCTTCAACCAGATTAATATATTCAATTACATCTCATTTCTTTAGGCCGTCATCGTCTTGTAACTGCTCCCATCTCATTTTATAAAAAATAAAATAGGGTTTTTGACAAAAAATAATATTTATTGGAGGAAACTAATTCTGATGATGTTTTCTTTCGACTTGTACCACAGAATAAAATGTTGTTTTGTCTTATTTGCGGTCATCAAATGCCATTAATATCTTCACCCATAAACTGAAATTCATTTCTTTAATTGCGGAATAGATAATTAAAAAGGTAGGTACTGCTATCATAATCATATTCCAACCACAATCAATATATATTTTCTCTATACTTTGAATGGATAATAATTTCCTCATTGCATAATATTAATTTTATACCATATTTTTTATTTTCTTTCTATTTTTTTTTTCATTCTGCCGAAAACGTTGTAAAACATAATATATCTACGTGTTCAACCATTGAAGAAACATTCACATCCTCCTCGTTTTATTTTTAATGCTCGATAAAAAGAGATCGAAACCCTAAATTTAATTTTTAACCTATGCTATAAACCATTTAGGAAACGTTTCGGCCTCGTGAAAATTCATGATTGACTATTTAATTCCATTTAAGTAAAAATGTTTCATGGAGGTGACCAACAAGGGCAACAAGTAGTACAATTCCCCAATAAATATCTGTTATCGGTTTGTGTTTCTGAAAATTATAGTAGCAATTAAATACTTTTTGGCACATTAAAACAAATATAATTTGACAGTGTTTTTTTTAACGGAAAAAGATCCGACCTAACGGTAGCCTTTAAATTAATGGCGACAAAATAAGCAGAGGCTATACGAGATAAGATGACACTTTCACAGACACTCACACGAATACGAAGGCATTTTTATTAAGGCTTTGCGTTTTAGCGCGCTGCGAATTTGAAAAGGGAGTGCTCTCCTGTGAGCAAGGCACAGGGAAAGTGGTGTACACTCACGTACGTGGTACGCTGATCATGCGTACCTAAATCTTGGAGACGTTGAAAGGCAGGAACAACGTTACACGCACTTCCACGCATGGAATTTAGTATCCACCATTCATTTAGATGAGAACTAACCTAAGACGTTGTTCTCCGTTCGTTGGTTGGACCGTTCCCATCAAACTTTTTTACTATTAACCAATGGAATTCCTCTGTCGTATGCATGTCATCATCTAACGTCAAATATATTTAATCTTATTTAATATTTAGCATTTTCTTCTATGTGAAAATAAGTTCTTATAGAAATTAAATCTTTCCATTTTTAGATGAAATAAACATTAAAAATGGTCAGAATAATTTATAACTACTATACTTTTTTCGCATACACTGCGAAAAACAGTTTAATATAAAAACATCATTTTAATCACTTGAAAACTTGCAAACAGAACTTTAATTGAGAATTTTGAGTTCAATTTCACTTACACCATCTAAAAATGTGTTTATTTTTTCATTTTTAAAGAGTGTATTATATAACAAACACAACCTTAAAAAAAATTAACATTTTTATAATTTGTTCGCTGTGTGTTTTTATTTTTAATTTGGTAATTAAATTGGACATCCTGAACTAGGGTTTTGATCTTTTTCTTATTTTAACTTCCTAATATCTTAATCATAAAGTTGTAAAATAATATCGTAACCATACACATATAGGATGGACTACATTTACATGAGTTACATAAACTTTTTACATTATTCAAAATCATTTTATAAAAAATTGTCTTAAAAGTAAACGCTAAATTAAAAGTTTCCATCGATCATATCTGTAAAACTTTAAATTAATCTAAAATCAATTGTTATTTCGTTTATACATTATATTAAATTAATGTAGCATCTACTTTTAAAATATATGAAAAAAAAAAACCAGGGATTTGATTTTTCTTCTATTAAACTTGTATAACATTTTATATAAATAATTTAATAATTATACTTCAGTTATTAGATAATTGAAAACCACAATTTTATTTGAAGTAATCAATAATGCAAGGGAAAATGCAATTCACATTAGAATAAACTCATTAATCTATATACCACTGTAATATTAAATTTTATTAAATAATATACCTTAACAAAATAATTTTGGTGGCCAAATCTAATATTGCAACTCTGTCTGAAATATATGATTCTGAGGATCCCAATCTCATTCACTACCTCGTTGTTTAGACTATCATATCATATATATATTTTTGCATTATCAATTACTTATAACTTGATATATAAAATGTGGTCTACAGAATTATTACATAATTATATAAACACGATTCCTAGTAACTCTGTAACAACCAACATCATTAGGTTGAAAACGTCGAAATATAATTAAATATTTAAAGCACACTAATAAACAAATAATTATTTTAATGAAAAGTGTTTTGGCCAGACACATAAAATCTACTTGGGCAATCTTTATACTTTGGAAGAAAATATTTTTTAATCAACTTCTCGAAGACATGTTTTTTTTTTAATTAAAATAATAACGTGTATTTTTCTATCTATTAAAAAACAGAGGGTCATAGTAGAGAATCCTTTGAAAAGAGAAAGCTGGAAGGAGAAGAACAAACCCAAACTTATAGAAAAGGTTGTACCCCAGAAACCCCAAAATTAGTAAGCTAAAACTACGTACTTTATTTGCAAAATGAGCATTAAGCAACAATTCATTTAAAACGTGAATTAAGAAAAGAAGGTATATATAATTTTTTAACAAGTGGTAGTAAGAAAGTTACTTGGTTGGATGAGTGGTGAAAAAGTGTAGGGTACTAGACCAAGCCCAAAGGAGTGGACAAGTGTAGGGTATATGGTTTGATGGTGTGATGATAATGATAGAATGTGCATTTATGTGAGGTAGAGGTGCAAATTTAAGATGTTCATGCTTCACATATGAGTCTACCTTATCCTTCTGCTCCCAAAATGCACCGTTTCCTCTTTCCCCAAATTTAGAGGTACCCCTTATTTAACAGGGTAGGTGGTCCCTATAAACCACATACCCACTACATGGGTGTTCCTCACGTGATTTATCCCGCCATCATGAATACAAAAATAAAGTTATTAAATAAACAGAGAAATGCAGAAAATAATGATGAAAGAGTGGTATGTGTGGCTGTGACATTAAACTAATAATAATGTGGTCTTGGTCTTTTTAGATACCTTAACTCACCTGACAAACCAACCATATTCAGAGGAACTTTACTTTATTTTTACCCTCTTAAAACCAACACACACTTTTAGGTCTTTCCCTTATTAAATACTAAATACTGTTCATCACTTCCCATGTTCTCTCATCTTCTAGATTTCTTATTAAGAAAAATATAGCTGACAAATATTATTATAGAATGGGGTAGTTTGTCTGTTTGTTTATATGTCCCAAATAAAGACCAAAAGTGTTTTCTTAAAAATTTCATATATGAGATAGTGTGTGCGCGTGTCAAGTGTTGGTGAGAGACAACATGGGGATAAGATAATGTGTTTGTGGTGTGAGGAGGAGGAATATAGTCCACTCCCAGAGACACACCCTTCTTCCAATTCAAGTCTAATTCAGTTTATGTTTAATCCAAGCTTTAACTTTTCTTCAATTAATTATTATTATATTTATTTAGGGTAATTCTTGTTTGACTTCGTGTACCTTTCAAGAGGAAGCTTCTTTTTAGATTCCAAATAAATTATGAATTTTGTCCATTATATTAGGCTCTCCACTTCACCATTTATTATTTATTTTTCCAAGCTGAAATATTTACTTTTCATGTGGATGTAAACAAAGCCAAAATAAGTTTTCACGTGTATTTATAAAATTAAAGTGTTTGGAAGAAATAAAAATCAAGTAACAAAATGCGGTTTGATGTCTTGAGAATAATTTTAACAATAATTCTTTTAAAGGAAAGACCTCAAATTTATAATTTAAAAGATAAATATATACGTATGTAAAAACTAAAGTTTGATTATCCTCTTCAGGGAGTCATGTGACACATCTTGTTTAAGTCTATCGATCACTTTCATTTTTTTGACAAATACTACGAATTAAATTTAGTGAAGATCAATTTTGATCAGATTGAAAGATTTACATCTTTTAAGATAAACTAGATTTTAAAGTTTTTGTAATCTTAGAAAATTTTATATCAAATATTTGCATATAAACATACAAAAAAATATATATTATTATTATTATTATTATTTAAATTATTTTTAAGTAATAAAATAAATCATTAATATTAATTATTAGCGGGGAAAATCTTACTGTTTACGAGACCTAATTTAAATATGATAGTAATTAGTCTCACAGAAAACTTGCACTTGAACTGGCTTTAGTTAAGAAGTTATTTATATATATATACAGAAATACACAAAGAAGATGCAAAGGGGCACCGTGTCAATTTTGCACTCTCAGTCTCAGCTAACCCAAGAGTGAAGACGGGCCAATATCAAACATTGCCTTATTTACAATTAGCTGAACACAGATATTACAACTCAAATGAAAAATTACAAAATACTGAAAATCACCTTCTCATCTTTCGTTTTCAAATTCTGAAAATCAAAGATGGAAGCACATAATGCGACTCAATGAGCCACCACTCTTAGATTATTATTATTATTATTACATATTAAGGCAAAGACGAATCCATGCAACATATGATCAACGCCGGCTGGGTTCAACCCCCACTGTCTTCAATGTCTCAGCTGTTCGAGGACTGCATGCATGCAACAACGAATAATAATAAGTACGTGATGAATGATATATATAAATATACAAATAAAATAAGAGAATATATAATGAAGATAGATAGATATATAGATAGATATAGGTATATATACCGAGTGAAAGGATTAGGGTGGACAGGGTCGTGGAGTGTGGCCTTGTTTTCCTGAATGTGAGAGACTTTCCTTAAGAAGGAACCGTCAATGAATTTGCTGGCGGAGTTGATGGTGCGATCAGGATCAGAGACCTCAGGCACAGTTTCTCTTCTGTTCTTGTTCACATGAACTGCTGGAGACCGAAACAATTGTTGAAACGCAGTGTGTGTTCCAATTGCCACAGCCACACACACCATTCCACCCACGATATACACTGGTGCAAGGTCTGCCTTCATAGTGCTCATCCTACCATCCATCATCCATCACAAATTACATACATATATACATACATAACAAACACTGCATATATACATATAGAATCACAATACACATACTTAGAGGTGGAGTGAGCATCGTGATGAGCAGCATCTATGGCTGGGGACATGGGCTTCAGTTTTGGAGTTGTGGGGCTGGTAAATGCTCGCCTTCCACTTCCCAATTGAACCAGTGTCCATCGAAGATTTTTCTGCATGTCATCATACCAGTTATGTACATAAGGACACACATGATTTTCTGATTCCAATCACTTTCATTGAAATAAAACAATCATATATTGTTTTTGCATTCTTAACATATTTTGCCTTCTAGAACAATAAATAGGGTTAGTCAAAACATTTGTTAAAAGATGGAAAGGGCGTTGATTTATTACCGCTGCCCTGAAAGCCATTTTTTCTTCTTGTAGGATGAAAACAAAGAGAAATCGATGATATAGATGATATGTGCTCTGGGGAATCCATTTATATAGAGTTGAATAACATGCAGAAAAGGGGTCAGAAGAAACCACATGGCCACGTGGTGGGGTATTATAGGACAATGTTTGTGACCACATGCAAAACACAACATAATCTTCCCAATTGCTATAAGGGAGGTTGTGGATAATCCAGACAGCTATATAGTCGCCATAACCGTTAACGTTTAGGTATATATAAATATATACATTTATAAGTTAACTAAATATACAAAGTGTGGTCATATAAGTTGAATCCTTCAAACTTATAGGAGACCAACCATGCATGCATATAAGTTGGGGGAAATTTGGTATAAATGGAAAGGCAATAACTAGTTACAATTTACTCGTGGTTACCTATAAGACATCTTGAAATTTTAAATTGTTACTACACTTTATTAAAATATTTTATTTTTAATGATAAAGAATGTTTATGCAGTCTTTACTAAAAAAATCTATAAAGTTATGTTGACTAGAATTTTGCGAGAACAACCTTATTAAGTTCATAATTATAAAATATATTAAAAATTAAATTAAAAATGTATTAAAAACATAATAATTGTAAAAGATGTGAAGTGTATAACTGTAACAAAATGATTAAATCTAAAGTTTAAGAAAAAGATGAAAGTCTAAAATAAGAAGTATACGAATTACAATCACCTTAATTTGAGCTTGAAGGATTGGAAGCCAAAGTTGATCAAATTAAAGAAAGTCTTTTACGAACTCAAACACTGAGAGTCTGGAATTTACAACTTGGATTTTTGAAGTGCACTCATGAATTTTAGTGTATGTTCGTGAGACACAGACGCAATGTTAAACACAAAATCTAGTTATAGCGTGTTTATATATTGATGATGTTCTGATTACAAGGAATCATGAAGGTGAGATTGGTACCATCAAGAGGGAGTTGATGAATGAATTTAAAATAACTAACCTATGAAGTTGATATATTTTCTTAAGTTTTGAGTTCACAAGAATAAAGGAAGGAATGATGTTGTACTAAAGGAGGAATGCGATAGAGGTGTTAAAGAGATTCAATATACTTAATTGTAATTTAGCAACAATTTCGTTTGAGATTGGTTAGAGAAAGAAACAACTGATGAGCAAGTTGATGAAACTGGGTATAAGAAAATTATTGATCTTTGTCATTCATAACCTGATATAGAATTTACTTCAAGAGTAATATGCAAAGTCCCAGAGTGTCTATCTTTTAACTACTAAAGGGATTCTCAGATGTCAACGAAAAAAAAAAAAGTTGTTGGATTTACAAATATAAATTAGGGAGGTGATAAGGATTATTGTAAGACCACTACAAGTTTTGTGTTTTTTTAGAAGGAGTCTCAATTTTGTAAAACTCGAAAAAAATATAAATGGTTGCGTTATCCTTATTTTAAGTAAAATATATAATTGTTGTCACAGAAATTATTTAATTGAATTAAATATGAAGTATGATGTAGGAATTGTATATTGGGCAATAGGTATACAGTCAACTTATCAAAAAAATGTCCTAATTAATGATATGGAGTGAGTATAGTGATACAAATTTTAATCATTTTGGGAGATCAAGTAAATGAAAGAAAACTTAAGTTCAAAAGTCATGATTAAGTTACATATGTTTCTAACAAATTAAGGAAAGGTGAAAGATTTAAATTTTTGAGAAATAAATTAAATATTTTTAATATTGAAAGTTGAAATAAGAGAGATTGTTGAATTATAATTTTGTTTTAGTCAATTATTTAATTTTGTTATAAATATACAATATATTAGACAATTGTGATCGATGCATCATACACACTGTGTTTTTACAATCTATTTTATCTCTCTCTTTTCTCTATTCTACTTGTGTGTATCCCAACAATCCTTGCACGTGAAATATCGATTAGCATACCAAAAATAGAACACATGACTCCATTCTTATATTTTAACACACTTTCTCTACTATTCTTATTTAGTTCCCCCGTCTCTCTCTCTCTCTTAGTTTTTTTTATAAGTAAAAATTTTTCAACCACTAAAAACTTATTTCATGTCACTCTCACATTATCAGTAGTTCTAAATTTAATTGTTTTATTTAATATATTTACCGTTCTTTCATTGGAATAGTGAAAAAAAACAGGAGAAAAAATTGAATTAAAAAACGTTGTTATATATCTTGGTTATCGTAACATCCAAGGGCAACGCTGAAAGTTACAAAATGGACAAAAACAAAAGCTATCATTACAGGACAGGGGAAAATGTCAGAATTGAGGGAAAAAAAAAAAAAAACCACGATATATGGTTACATTTACACATGCAACGTACAATGAAGGGTTGTGTTCTCTATGGACTATAGTATGTGAAGCATGAAACCCAAATGAGTGGTCTTTTCTTTTTGTAAATGTCACGTTGCTAATGAACTTTCCCAGATAAACCCATGCATTTTTAATTCATTGTAGAATCCAATTGTTTTCTCTTTTACAATACAGAGTGCAACTATTTAATTTCTGGATTCTTTGTTTACAATTTCATGCTGCTTCCAATTCAAATCATGTTTAGCGAGCATTCATTGTATTATACTAAGAGTGTTTTTTTCTAAGTAAATTTTTGTACCATATTGGAGTGGGCCATTTGATGCATATAAGTCATAATGGACCACTATAAGGTTCAGATGAGACAAACATATTTATGTTTATGAGTTAGGTTTCGGAATAGACTAAAGTGGTAAATGTTTATGAATTATGATGAAACATGTGCTAGTTTTACTCAACATGGGCCTAACGTTAAATAACTATCATGCTTGAAACAATTTTGAGCCCAAAATTAGAACCAATGTTAGAAAAAAAAAAAAACTGAGAAAACGTAATTATTGAGATAAGGATAGCAGAATACACTATAAATGGAAATCGTATAAACCAATAATATTTCACCTTTTATTTTGGTATATAATAATATTCCTAAGTATAGTCCTTTTGGTGATTATGAAATTTTATGTGTAGAATATTGTGGGTTGTGGCCTTGTCTACGCTGCCAGATTCTGAAAAGCACTTGCTGATGAAAATATTGTTCTTTAGAATTTTTCTTGGCTATTGTTCTTTCCTTGTACCACTCTCCACTCATCAATAGTTTTCCAGATTTTAACTTTGGAAGAAGGATTCTGTTGCAAGTTTCCATAAATGTGTCATTTTAAACCCTATTTCATCAACAACACTTGCGATTTTCCAAGTTTAAAATGTAACTTTTTTCTGATTACCATAAGTAAAGATCTTTCCATTTTATCTAGCTTTCCAAATTATAAGACATATGTGAGATAATTTGAAAAAAAAAAAGAGAGTAAAGAAATAGGCAAAGAAGGGTAATGATTTGACAGAAGGACAATGGTGAAGTGATGCCATTACTCATATTTGTTGGACATAAGCAATTGAGCAACTGGAATTAGGGTTTCCGTTGACAAAATAAAATACATTAAATACCATATGATATGATATTATACTATATACATTGGGTATTGACATTTTGATATGATGTCTTCAATTATTTACTCAATTCTCCTTTATACTTTATCTTTAATTTAATAACCCCTATTATGGGCCACAATCACACCCGTTGACTTTTTAAATTGACGCATCAAAGCATGCCACTGTTGACTTTGACCTGGTATACCACATGAAACATTCTCATCTTTATGTTTATGGAACTGAATTAAGTCAAATAATATATTAGGTGAGGTATTGTACTCTTTATTAAAAAAATATAATTCAATTAATATCTTATAAATGTTATAAACTTTAAAATGACATTAGCTAACTAAATGAGCAAAGTAAAATTCAACATACATCAGAATCGAATTTTAAGACACATCTGGAACAAACTAATAATGCGTTTGGTTTTCACATTTTCAACGTGATTTTTAAGAGTGAATGATTATAATCACATATCTCAACAAACATAAATTTTTTCATTATTGACTAGCTTCTGTACACTCTGTAAGTTTGACATACAAATGTTATCTTATGGACAAGCCTATTGAATTTTTAAGAAAATAAAAAAATATTTTTTAATAAGTTAAAATTAATTTATGCATAAAAGTTTGTTTAACACATCTTCACAAATTGACTTAAACTTATATATCCATTATTACTTTGCGCAAAAAAACATATAAAATAATTTGACTTATGAAACTTGATTATGATTAATATAAGTAGTTCTCACAAGGTCACATTGTTTGATTTGATGAGTTTTTGCATATAATGGATATAAATATATGAATCTTTGGCTAAAATATCTTTCTCACAGGGATACTTCTTTATTTTTCTTTTCATAAAACTTTTAATGAAGAAATATGTAAAAGAACATATATAGACTAAATTTGAAGAAAGGAAACATTGCTTAATTTATTTATTGTTCATTCTTAGTTTTTTCTTGAAATTTTTTACCTTTTTAAAACAAATCAGAACAAACCTTAGAAACCAGGTTTTTCCAAAATTACATATATTTTAATAATAAATAAACTGATAAATTTTTAATTTTACAATTACTTAATTTTAATTAATTAATTAATTTTAAACAACATTTATTTCTTCAATTTGGTATAACTTTTTTTTAAATAATTATATTTCTCACTCCATTTCATCTTTATTTCATTTTCCTTCTTTGCAGTGAAACATAAGATTAAGGTTATTTTTCCAGGAAGAACAAATACAATAAACTTTATTTATTATAATAAAATTTTTATGCAATTTTTTCTGTCTAATACAACAGCACAAACACAAACATATATATAATTTAAATATTAGAATACTCATAAGAGTATAATTGACAAAGAAATGTAACTAAGGATATTGAAATTTGTAAATGATAAATAAATAAAAACAAAGCATATTCAAAAAGCTGATATTTAAAAAGAAACTAAGCTAGTATTTGTTTTTAGGAAATAATAAATACATGCCTAATAATAAAAAAAAAACAATGCAATATTCAAACATCCAATAATGACATTATTAAAATTCCCTATGACTCCCCTGATTTCTAATAATAAAAGTAAATTATTTTTTGAAGTGTGAATTAAAAACGTTATCTATCCAATAAATGTAACATTAATCAATATAACTTAATAGCAAATAAGGTAAAATAAAACAAAATATCTAAAAACTGCCTAGTGTCTTTAATCTGTACCGGAAAGGTGTGCTATTTTTATATACAGGATTGCTTTATTTTTCTTTCACATAAAAATATAAATACAAAACATCTTATAATGAACAACTTCAACATGATTATAATAAAATCTTTTATAAATAATTCATTAATATAATAAATTCTTCTATAGATGTTTTATCATGCAAGACACATCCAAATCATTACATATACAGTATAATTAAGTAGTAATACTTTTTAAATAGTTTCAATTTTAACTATAAATAAGTACAAATGGAAAATGAAATAATAAATATAAATCCATCACCTTTATTTTATTCCATAATCTACCCTCTCTATTCTTTGTTTCGATACATCTTCACTAAAATTGGATTATTTCTACAGCAGATTTATGAGAAAAACAAAAGACAAGAACAATAATAACAACTAAAACTACAAGAACATTAGAAATGAATATGTCTGTCTATCTGTCTTTTTCTAACAGAATAATCAGAATCACAAGTTGTCAACTCACAAACAAAACCGTACATTTTATTTGATTATATTATAGGATCAGAGATCTTAGTCTTAGGACAAATACATATAACATTTATTTCATACATAAAAATCAGAACACAACACAGCAACTCAAACAAGGTAAGTAAGCTGAGATATAATATGATATAATATTGTGGTTATTCGTTGCCTTTCATTGTTTCACCTATTTTCAAACATTCTCTCTCTCCTCCACCACATTAGGGAACACCCGCGCATCTTTCTGCTGTTTCGTTTTTATGGTTTTTTTTTTTTTTTTTTTTTTCTTTTTTTTGTTTTTTTTTTTTTTTTTTTTTTTTTTTTTTTTTTTGTTTTTTTTTTTTTTTTTACTTTCAATTTTTGGGTTGTTTATTTTGCTGGTTTTGTTTTGCTTTTTCTGTGGCTTCTTCACCCTTCAAAATCGCTCCTTTAACAAAATTTGAGCGATGGATTGTTGGGATCGGGTTCCTGTTGGCATCTCAGAGTTGGTGATGACAACCTCCGGAATGCTCATTGCATCAAAACCCAAAAGCGTTTGATTCTTACAAAAGCTAAAAAGGTATCCTTTCTTCTCTGGTTTTTTTGGGGCCATACAAAAATGGTCAATTTTTTCGTCTGTGCCTATTCTCACATTTAGCGTAATTCTTAATCTGATTTTGCTTGTTTCGTTTGATGCTTCAGCTGGCCTCTCGTTTCGTAGTTGCTGCTGTCAAGGTTTGTGCTTTGGCAGATACCGATTCTTTTATTTTTAATTTTGCACCTAAAAAAATGTTTTTTTTTTTTTTTCTGGTTCATTGGTCGTGGTCGTGGAATAGTGCTAATTGGGTCGTTTTCTGATAGCTATTCTTTTCTTTATTCTGGTACTATTTTCTCACGGGAACTAGTCAATAAAACAATTGTTTGGCAGGAGAAAATTCCAGCTTTGAATAACGAAAAGTCAATTTTCTAGACATGATATAATAAACAGAGGAAGGCACGCTCTTTCGAGGGTGCTCCTTGCTCCTGTCAATTTTAATTTATATTACGGATACATAAATTTCAAAACTTTTTTGTTGGGTTTGTTAAAATTTTATGGCAGCTCTTTTTTGTAAATTATTTAACATCGTGGGGGTTGTGCATATTGGTTTTGGAATTTGAAGTGGTGAGTGGTGAAGATGGATTCAGAAGGCGAGATTGTTAGGACACCAAAGAAGGAAATGGATGCAGAAGGGGCTCTGAATTCGAAGATGAAGGGTTCTGGAAACATAAGCAGTAAGGATATGATATTCAGAGCTGATAAGATTGATCTCAAGAGTTTGGATGCGCAGCTGGAAAAGCACTTGAGCAGGGTTTGGTCAAGGAGCGCTGAGACAAAACGGCCCAAAGAAGAGTGGGAGGTTGATTTGGCCAAATTGGATCTACGATATGTTGTGGCTCAAGGAGCATATGGTACTGTATACAGGGGCACGTATGATACACAAGACGTTGCTGGTATTTGCACCTTCATTTACTTATTTTTTTAATTATTTATTCTGGATGAATTTTCTTTTCATAAAAAGTGAGGGAAAAGAGATTGAATGTTATTCAGTATTTCTATTTAGATGCTCAATCGTTCTGCATAGACTGCAAACTATATTTTTATGAATGTGTATAATAAATTTATGGTATGGGGAATATAGCGGTTCACCAAGTCTACTATCCTTTTGGGTCTGTAAGAGTGGGGAAGATGAGAGATAATTTCTGTAACTGCTGTTGAATTTTACAGTGAAAGTATTGGACTGGGGTGAGGATGGTGTAGCTACTCCTGCTGAAGCTGCTGCTTTAAGGGCATCTTTTAGACAGGAGGTTGCTGTCTGGCACAAACTTGACCATCCTAATGTCACAAAAGTAAGAACTCATAGTATTCAATCTTATTTATTTAAATTGATGACCACTACTTGGTACTTGACAAAGTTGAAGAAAGAAGTGATTGTTACTGATAGCACACTGCTGTTACAAATTTTGTTTTGATGTATAAATTTTCAGATTAGTAATTATGTTGTATTCATCTGTGCAAAACAGTTTGTTGGAGCATCAATGGGCACTTCAAATCTTAAGATTCCCTCAAAAAACCCTTCCAATGGAGAGGAAGAGTCCCTTCCTTCCAGGGCATGCTGTGTCATTGTTGAGTTTATCTCTGGTGGGACACTAAAGCAATACCTGATAAAAAATAGGAGGAAGAAACTTGCTTACAAGGTTGTGGTTCAGCTGGCTCTGGACCTTGCAAGGGGGTATGTCCTATTTGATCATCTCTACAAGAACAAAATTGCATACCTTTTCCTAATACAAATTCATTGTTTTCCCAAAAATGCAGTCTCAGTTATCTACACTCGAAGAAAATTGTTCATCGAGATGTTAAATCAGAGAATATGTTACTAAATACTAGTCGCAATCTAAAAATAGCTGATTTTGGAGTTGCTCGGGTTGAAGCTATGAATCCAAGTGACATGACAGGTGAAACTGGAACCCTTGGATATATGGCCCCAGAGGTAAAAATTGTGTGCATAGATCCTAGGTTGTCTGTTAAACAGAATCACTTTTGGTTACAGCTTAATCATAGGATTACATAAATGTAGGTTCTGGATGGGAAGCCTTACAACAGGAGATGCGATGTGTATAGCTTTGGCATTTGCTTGTGGGAAATCTACTGCTGTGACATGCCTTATCCAGATCTAAGCTTTGCTGATGTATCATCTGCAGTTGTTCGCCAAGTAAGTTAACACCATAAATTTATTTAGACACTCTTTATGTAATGTTGTCCATGATACTTACATATTGGTTGTGTTCTTGCACAGAATTTACGACCAGACATTCCAAGGTGTTGTCCAAGTGCCTTAGCAAACATCATGCGGAGATGTTGGGATGCGAATCCGAACAAGCGCCCGGAAATGGAGGAGGTGGTGAGGATGCTGGAAGCACTTGATACCAGCAAAGGTGGTGGAATGATACCGGAAGATCAGACTTCAGGGTGCTTCTGTTTTGCTCCAACTCGTGGCCCCTGATTCTTGAATCCAACGTGTTGGAGAGATGAAGTGAATGAAGCACTGTAACTGGCAATTGGTATTTATATTTTTGCCAGTTCACAGCTCAAGATCCTTTCATTTTGGCCAGATTGATTGTGAGAAAGAAAGGAAACGATGGCATTGTATTTTATTTTTTTAATTTTTGGCTGAAGGGGTGATTTCATCGCCTCTTACATCTTGTATTTAGTTCTGAAAACTGGATTCTTTTGAGCATGAAAATGGGACATAATCTCTTACGTTCACAAGTTCTGTTTTTTTGTGAGAATTCTGTTGTGGAGAAGTAACATTTTCTGGCCAAAAATGTGTAATACATGAATAAGTTATTCAATCATATATAAATTTGGTGATACCTTATGAATTTAGATGTTAATTCTCTTACCCTAAAAACCCAGGGAATTCCTATAACATGTTGAATTTCTATTGGAATCACCCCTTATATTGTTACTGTCACCTTCAACACTATTATCAGATGTGCTTGCCAAACAGAAATACAAACGTGTTAACCATTCTTTCATCCACCAAATCTCATGTATATACAGTGTCACATTTATTAGTATATTTTTTTTTTCCCTTTGATTACACAATGTAGAAAAATACAAGATTAAATAAAATAATTACAAATGTAAATAGTTATATTTTAGACTTAAGTCAAAATATCCATTTTCTCACATGATTTCGTCATACGAATATTTAGGAGAACAAAAATAAATAAAGAAGTATAATATCTTGCCATAATTATAATATTCATTTTTATATAAATTTGATATTCTTTTTTCGTAAGTATAACATTTCTACATTTTAATACACTCATTCTACTCTATATATCTAATTATCAATTGCGAAATTACTTTCGTTTAAAAGCATAGATCGTATGAAATGACAGAAGTTGAAAAAGTTGAAAGTAATATTTGACAGTGAATATCACAGTGCTTACAGTGTATGTGTTTTAACTTTATATAAAAAACAACCAACACACATAATTAATTTATGCAATAAAAGGAAAAGAATTGAAGTCCAAACAGGACAAGATATTTGTAATGAACAAGATAAAGACAGAAATTGGTTTATGCAAAGCTGTTACACCTACACAGACTGGTCCCAACTTCACAAGACCATCAACGATGAATCTAAAGTTCAGAAATAAAAACTGTTCGCATTAGAAAAAAGGACAATGATTGAACCAAAATCTTTTTCCTACATAAAATGAACCAAAATATATATTTAGTATACGTTAGTTGCTGTTGCATCATCACAGAACAATACTGATACGGCAATGGCCACAACCCTTCATCCATCTTCTATTGTTTTAGTTCCCACAAGGGTGAAGGAAGCTAAACCCATAACCACAAACTCATCCCAAAAGTTACTTGCAAATTGCAAAACCCTGAATGAACTGAAGCAGTTGCACTGTGACATGTTGAAGAAAGGGCTGAGTCACAAGCTCATTGATGCTTGTGTTCAGATAGGTACCCTTGAGAGTCTGGACTATGCTAGAAATGCTTTTCAGGATGATGATGTAGGCATCCCCTACTTGTATCTGTGTAACTGTCTCATTAGAGGTTATGCCTCAGCAGGGTTAGGTAAAGAAGCAATCTTGCTTTACATTCAGATGGTGGTGATGGGCATTGTGCCTGACAACTACACTTTCCCCTTTTTGCTGAGTGCGTGCTCCAAGACTATGGCGCTTTCTGAGGGTGTTCAAGTTCACGGGGCGGTTGTTAAGATGGGTTTGGATGGAGATATCTTTGTCAACAACTCTTTGATACATTTTTATGCTGAATGTGGGAAGGTTGACTTAGGGCGGAAGGTGTTTGACAAAATGCTTGAAAGAAATGTGGTTTCTTGGACTAGTTTGATAAATGGATATGCTGGGAGGGACTTGGCAAAGGAGGCTGTTTCTCTGTTCTTTCAGATGGTTGAGGCTGGTGTGGAACCCAATCCGGTGACCATGGTTTGTGTTATATCTGCTTGTGCCAAGTTGAATAATCTTGAATTGGGTAAAAAAGTGAGCACTTACATTAGTGAGTCGGGTATGGAACTTAATGCACTCATGGTGAATGCATTAGTTGACATGTACATGAAATGTGGGGATATATGTTCGGCAAGGCGGATTTTTGATGAATGTACTGATAAGAATTTGGTTATGTACAATACTATCATGTCAAATTATGTCTATCATGGCCGGGCCGGTGATGTGCTCGTGATTTTGGATGAAATGCTGCAAAAGGGACCACGACCGGATAAGGTAACCTTGTTGTCTACGATTGCAGCCTGTGCACAGTTGGGTGATCTTTTCCTTGGGAAGTCATCCCATGCTTATGTCTTACGGAATGGACTCGAAGGTTGGGATAACATTCTCAACGCCATCATTGACATGTACATGAAATGTGGCGAAAGAGGAGCAGCTTGCAAAGCTTTTGAGCATATGCCAAACAAGACGGTGGTGACATGGAATTCGCTAATTGCAGGTTTGGCAAGAGACGGTGATGTGGAATTAGCTTGGAGAATCTTTGATGAGATGCTGGAGAAGGATCTTGTGTCTTGGAACACTATGATCAGTGCATTGGTTCAAGCAAGCATGTTCGAGGAAGCAATTGAGCTATTTAGAGAGATGCAAAACCAAGGGGTAGAAGGAGATAGAGTGACGATGGTGGGTATAGCTTCTGCCTGTGGATATTTAGGGGCTCTTGATCTTGCCAAGTGGGCATGTACTTACATTGAGAAAAATGGCATTCACATGGACTTGCAGCTTGGCACAGCGTTGGTTGACATGTTTTCTAGATGTGGTGATCCCTCAAGTGCCATGCATGTTTTCAGAAAAATGGAGAAACGGGATGTGTCTGCATGGACTGCTGCCATTGGAGTTATGGCAATGGAGGGAAATACAGAAGGGGCTATTGAGCTTTTCAACGAGATGCTCAAAGAAAAGGTGAAACCAGATGATGTTCTTTTTGTGGCACTATTGTCAGCATGTAGCCATGGTGGTTCTGTGGACCAAGGAAGGCAAGTTTTTTGGTCAATGGAGAAAACACACGGAACAAGCCCTCAGATTGTCCACTATGGATGCATGGTTGATTTGCTTGGTCGAGCTGGGCTGTTGGAAGAAGCTCTCCATCTCATACAAAGCATGCCAATGGAACCTAACGACGTTATCTGGGGATCTTTACTAGCAGCTTGTAGGAAACACAAAAATGTTGAATTGGCACATTATGCAGCCGAAAAGCTAACACGATTGGCCCCTGAAAGAGTTGGAATTCATGTGCTGTTATCCAACATATATGCATCAGCTGGTAAATGGAGTGATGTAGCAAGAGTGAGGTTGCAAATGAAGGAGAAGGGGGTCCGGAAAGTGCCTGGATCAAGCTCCATAGAGGTTCACGGATTGATTCACGAGTTTACTTCGGGTGATGAATCACACGCAGAGAACAACCAGATTGGACTAATGCTACAGGAAATAAACTGCAGGCTAAGGGGGATAGGATATGTTCCTGATACAACCAACGTCTTAGTTGATGTTGATGAACAGGAGAAAGAGCACTTACTCAGCAGACATAGTGAGAAGCTAGCCATGGCTTATGGACTAATCACTACTTCTCAAGGTATACCCATAAGGGTTGTAAAAAACCTTCGAATGTGTTCTGATTGTCATTCATTTGCAAAATTAGTGTCAAAACTATACAATAGAGAAATTACAGTTAGAGACAATAACAGGTATCATTTTTTCAAGGAAGGATTTTGTTCTTGTACAGATTATTGGTAATAGATTTTGTAAGAGGGAACTTCTTGCCTCTGGTTTACAAAACGTCTACTTTTGGCTTCTATTTTTTCTTTAAAGACGGGACTTAAACATATGGGAAAAACACGAAAGCAACACTTGAAGCACTAAGGGAAAAGATATTCCCAAACCATAAGCACGAATTAAACGAAGTAGGATCTATTTAGATAAGCTCATCGTTAAATGCTTAAAAGGAAAAAAAAAAAGTTTTGACATAAATTGAACTCATCGTATAATGGAAAAATTTACTTCCTTTTTTTTTCTGCAAGTAGTTGTGAAGAAATCTTTCCAAATTAATTTGTGTGAGAAGGAAGTATGGATTTGTTCTCTCCTATTGTAAAAGAACTTGTAAAAATAAGTTGGATATGTAATTTAATTTTAACATCCTTCATATGCAACATTTTGTCACCTTTATGTTGAATAAAATGTGATGGCAAAAGTATCCTTTTAATTTAATATTATATTTAATAATATCAAATAATAAAAAAATTCTTTTTTTAAAATAACTATACATCTAAAAATAATGTTCATTAATACCATTCAAACAACATTTCTTATGAAAAAGATGTGTCCGATCATAAATCAATTGTACTAAAATCAACTTTGCAAATTCTAATTCGAGCACACATAACACCTGTTTGTTTTAAGTTCTTTATACAAGGAATAAATGTCTGACATGGCTCATGCAATCTTCAGTATAGTATTTTTTATTAGGAACGAAATATCACATGGCCTGGCCTGCTGGAGGCATACTGAGATGGAGCCATGGATAACACGGAAAATAGTCAAAGCCAGAAAAAAGTTAGAAGCAAAGTTATTCAATTTTGCTTTAACAAAAGGACAACAAAGCTGAAACTATTTCCAGGATAGAGTACAAAGCCAAAAAACTAAATGGTTTCATGTTCTCATGATGTGTGCTGTAATCTTGGGAAAATGGGATCAACAAAACCACTGTACACAGAGTCCACCTTCCAGAGACTAGCAATATGAAAATGCGATGTGGTTTGCCGGTGGATTTCTTCAATGATCCAGATGGTGGCCTCAGCTTTGTGTGGATGAATAATGATGTCCAAGGGCTTGTATTCGTCCTCACTGCCAATTCTCATCTGATCCCATTGTTTAAGCTGAATATTTGTTAGGTAGTGAAGGGGCTGTCCATATAACTGCTTCATGGATCTGCCTAATCCCATCCACGAGGTAAATGGTATCACAGAACCTCGATGATTTGGGATTGGGATCTGCTTCATGTAATTCTGATACATTTCTGCCCGTCTTATGAGTGCATCTGCTGACAAGCATGACCTCTAAAGTAAGTGCATGCATCAGAATGGCAAGCAACATGATAAGCTAATGAATAAATTAGCTGCTGCAAGGCATAAAGCTGAGGAAAAACGAGAAGCAGCAGAAGCCAATAGAAATCATCAAGCTGCAAAAACTGAAGAGAAGAGCAAGCAGATTATATACGAAGAACTGGTCATGTCCCTTCCTCATATTTATCATTTTCTTGCTGCAATTGGTGCTCTTAAACAAAAGCCAATCCTTTTCAATGTTTAATTTTTTGTTCAATACCTTTTGCTGCTTACACCCAAACAGGTTAAATATGCCTACTGCATTTTCTCCGTGGTGTAAAAGGTTACCTTGTTCTGCAGAATAATTGCAATTTGGAAGTGCTATGCTATTTGTCCAAAAAAAAAAAAAAAAAAAAATGAAAAAAACAAAAAAAAAAAAAAAAAAAAAAAATCTCACTGAAGGTTAAACCCATGTTATTGATATTATAAAGCAAAATTGATCTCTCACTAACAACTAACATCTAATATAAAAGAAATAATGTCTTGAAACATA